>Ga0209783_1000023_pt1 | contig 88838 bp, 73 predicted proteins | sample WorMetfiPIANOSA1_FD_187395 | JGI IMG/M metagenome (GOLD analysis project Ga0209783, IMG submission 187395) | Marine gutless worms symbiont microbial communities from Max Planck institute for Marine Microbiology, Germany - Olavius filocauda... | ecosystem: Host-associated > Annelida > Digestive... | reverse complement strand
TGGTCAGGGTGACCGTCACCGTCTCGTCATCTTCCACGAGCGCATCGGTAATAACCGCTACATTAATCGTTGCATTGCTGGTGTTGGCCGGGATGGTTACACTCCCCGAGAGGGCGGTGTAGTCGCTGCCGGCCGTGGCATCCCCACCGACCGAGTAGGCCACCACGGTCGCCGAATCGCTCTGGTTGTCCAGGCTCACCGTGAACTGGCCGTCATTGCTGCCCGCCGGCTCGGCGGCAGCTGCATCGTTGGCCGCGATGCTTGCCGTGGCTGTGTCATCATCTGAAATCGTTACTGTGGCAACACTGTTCCCGACATCTAACGCGATGCCGGGGTCGCCGGACGTAATACCGGTCAGGGTTACCTGCACGGTCTCGTCGTCTTCAAGGAGCACATCGTTGAGGACTGCTACGTCGATGGTCGCATTGCTGGTGTTGGCCGGAATGGTTACACTGCCCGACAGGGCCGTGTAATCGCCGCCGGCGGTCGCATCACCGGCGACTGAATAGGAAACCACGGTCGCGATGTCACTCTGGTTGTCCAGGCTGACCGTAAACTGACCATCATTGGCGCCGGCCGGCTCGGATGCCAGGGCATCGTTGGCCGCGATGCTCACCAGGGCCGTATCGTCATCGGAGATGGTCACCGTCGCCGGGGTCCCATCCACGGTAATATCCGCATCACCACTGGTTACGCTGGTCAGGGTTACCTGGACTGTTTCGTCGTCTTCCAGAAGCGTCTCATCGATAACGGCCACATCGATCGTGGCATTGCTGGTATTGGCCGGGATCGTCACACTCCCCGACAGGGCGGTATAATCGCTGCCGCCGGTTGCATCTCCGGCAACTGAATAGGCTACCACGGTCGCCGAATCGCTCTGGTTGTTGAGGCTCACCGTGAACTGGCCGTCGGTACCCGGTTCAGCCGCAGCCGGCGTCGTGGCTGCAAGGCTCACCGTGGCACTGTCATCATCCGAGATTGTTACCGAGGCCGGCGTTCCATCCACGGCAATATTCGCATCGCCGCTGGTCACGCTGGTCAGGGTGACCGTCACCGTCTCGTCATCTTCCACGAGCGCATCGGTAATAACCGCTACATTAATCGTTGCATTGCTGGTGTTGGCCGGGATGGTTACACTCCCCGAGATGGCGGTGTAGTCGCTGCCTCCGGTTGCATCCCCGCCAACCGAGTAGGCCACCACGGTCGCTGAATCGCTCTGGTTGTCCAGGCTCACCGTGAACTGGCCGTCATTGCTGCCCGCGGGCTCAGCGGCAGCTGCGTCGTTGGCCGCGATGCTTGCCGTGGCCGCGTCATCATCCGAAATCGTTACTGTGGCCGGGGTTCCATCCACGGAAATGTCCGCATCACCGCTGGTCACACCGGTCAGGGTTACCTGCACCGTTTCATCGTCTTCCAGGACTACATCGTTGAGGACGGCTACGTTGATGGTCGCACTGCTGGTGTTGGCCGGGATAGTGACACTACCCGACAACGCAGTGTAGTCACCGCCGGCGGTCGCATCACCGGCGACCGAATAGGAAAGCACGGTTGCAGTATCACTCTGGTTGTCCAAACTGACTGTAAACTGGCCGTCATTGCTGCCTGCCGGCTCGGCGGCCGCCGCGTCGTTGGCCGCAATACTCGCCGTGGCCGTGTCATCATCTGAAATGGTCACAGTTGCTGATTTATTGGCACCGTCAATCGTAACGCTCGGATCTCCGGACGTAACACTGTTCAGGGTCACCTGCACGGTCTCATCGTCTTCCAGGAGCGTATCGTTGAGGACCGTTACATCGATGGTCGCATTGCTCGTATTGGCCGGGATGGTCACGCTGCCCGACAATGCGGTGTAGTCGCTGCCGGCAGTCGCATCACCGGTAACCGTATAGGAAACCACCGTGGGAGACTGGCTCTGGTTGTCAACGCTCACCGTGAACTGGCCGTCATTGCCGCCCGCCGGTTCGGAAGCAGCCGCATCGTTGGCCGCGATGCTGACCAGGGCCGCATCGTTGTCCGTTACCGTGCCCGTAGCCGGGCTGCCGCTGGTGCCGATATCACCGGGGGAAGCCTCGACCGGCGTTACGGCTCCGATGGAAAAGGTAAAGGTCTCGTCTGCTTCGACCAGGGTGTCATTGTTGATCGCGACATTCACGGTCTTGAATTCGCTCGCCGAACCCGTGAAACTGAGGTTGGAATCATTGTCCGTGTAATCGGAAGCGGCGACAGCCGTGCCGTCGTTCGTGGTATAGGCCACATCGAACCCGCCTTCCACCGCATTGTCCAGGGTAACAGTAAAATCGTAGGTTGCGACATTCTCGGCCTGGTTGGGTGCCGCGGTAACCGTCAGGGTGGCCGTATCATCGTCGGTGATCGTCACGGTAGACGGTGTGTTGCTCACCGTTTGGTTCGCGCCGGCGGAGATACTGACGGAAAAGGTCTCATCAGCTTCGACAATGTTGTCACCCTTAATGGTAATCTGGATGTCTTTGGTGGTCTCGGCCGCAGTATACGTCAACGTCCCGCCGCTGAGGTCCACATAATCACTGGTCGCCACGGCGCTGGCCGGGGTGATGGTATAAGAAACCGAAGCCCCGCCGGGTACGGTCTGGTCCAGGTTGACCGGAATGTTCAGGGTGAAATCACTGTCCGTCTCGGTGGGATTATAGGCAGTGGCACCAATGCTCACATCGTAGGTGTCATCATTGAAAATCGTGCCGTTGGCAGTGTCGGCGGCTCCTAAGAATGCCGGTCCGCTGTTGATGGATATGGTAATAGTGAAAGTTTCGTCGAGTTCAAAAACGGTATCTTCGAAAGTACCGACGTTGAATGTTCTTGAATTGGAGCCGCCTGTAATCGTCGCTGTGCCGGAAGTCACGCTGCCGGGAAAATCGGCATCGACGGTACTGCCGTTGGTGATGGTCCATCCAACGACGACGTCTGAAGCTACATTCACATCGGATTGAACGGTAAACTGGATGTTGAAGCCTTCACTGATCGTCTGGTTGAGAGTGGTGAAATTGACAAAGTTTCTTTCAAAAACCGCGGTGACTGTCTCATTGCCGGATTGTGTCAGGGTCTCGGGATTGGTCGTCCCGGACAACTGCGTACCACCCCAACCGTTGAAATACATGCCGGCATCCGGGGTAGCCGTCAATATCGCCGTCTCTCCGTTTAAATAATTGCTGAAAGTCTGTGGGCTGGTGCCATTCGTCACCGAGCCTTCATCACCGGCCACACTGGTGCCCCGCGCCACGTCAACCGTGCCCGTACCACCAGAGCCGCCAGCCAGAATGCTCACATCAATATCCAGCGCATTGGCTGCGCCGGCAAATCCGAACAAGCACGTAAAGATAAAGGCTAACGTGATCGTAAGCCGCAGTGCCTGCTTTCTTTTCCCGATAACCGAGGAATAATTAGGGTGCTTGTTCGTATTTCGCATGGTTTATCTCCTGATTTAATCCGCCCTTAGAAATTCAATCCCAGCGGCTTAATTTTCGCCCGATCTAATATTTCTTAATTTGCTGTTTGTTCTAATGGTCTTACTCTATGCGCTATGCGCACTGCCCTATGCGGACGGCAATAGCCGTCTTTTTACATCCGCTTGGCAAATCCGGTCTCAATGATCATTCTTTCACTCTTGGTGTTATCCACCCGCTGGCCATACACGGCAAACGCCCGCACCTGGGTCGGCGACGTCATGTCCAGGCTGCTCCAGGGGGCAACCCCGGTGTAGATTACCAAAGCGTGGGTGTTGGCGTATTCGGTACCGGAACCGCTCAGGTCCGTCCAGTTCGCAATATTGTCAAAATTGGTGGAAGGGCTCGCGTCATGCAGAAAGGTTTCGTCCCGCATCCAGACCTCTGTATGCGTGGCGGCGTTCTGAATCCGCTGCGAACCCTGCAAGGCGGCGGCCTCAGTCCTGAAGAAATTTTGCTTGTACTTGCGTTCGTTGCCGGCCACCTGATTCTCGAGAGTGGATGTATTGGTGGCCGATGTGCCAACCATGGTCAGCAGCATCAGGATAATGAGGGCCAGAACAATCACGGACCCTTCCTCGTTGGCCAACAATGACGCTTGTTTTGCGGGAGCTGAAATGGTTTCTTTTGATCGCATGGTCGTCATCTTCCTATAATTGCGGTTTCACCCCGGTCAGGGTTGTGGTTTTGTTGATTCCCCGTTCGCTCCACTGCACGGTAATGGTAATCAGTTTGCAGTTTAGCCGCGGATTGTCATCGTCTACCGTCCAGGAGATCGTGAAGTTCTCCGGCGGGCTGGGGTCATTAATCGCACCACCGGTATCATTAAGCAGGGCGTTGGCGTAATCCAGGGAGCTGAGCATTTCCAGCCGGTCCTCGGCCCACATGACCCCTTTGGATATGGATTTGGCCCCGCCGGTGGTCTGGATCGCCGCAATCTGCATGGAGGCGATCGCCAGCAGGCCGACAGCAAGGATACTGATCGCGATCAACACTTCCATGATGGTGAATCCCGCCTGGGAGTTGCGGCTGTGTCGGTCATCCTTATAATTGGAAGTCTGGTCTGGTCTCTTCGTGGTGACTCCGCCTAAAAAATTAGATATTGCGGCACCGGACCCGGCTGGTAATGCTGCGGGTACTGGTAACCGATGTCCGGCTCGATGTTGCGGTCAGGGTAATCTGTACCACCCGGATATCAGCCGGGGTGGTTGTCACGTTGTTGTCTTCATCCAGACAGGTGAAAGACACCGCACTGATGTTCTGGGCCACTGCCTTCCAGGTGCCGCTGTCGTCGATATCGAGGATCTCCAGTTCATTGGTCAGCGGGTTGCGGCGGTAGGCGATCTGTTCATTGGAGTTGGTATCAATCTGCTTGTCTTCATCATTATCTATGGTTAAAGCAATGTCATCCCCGTCCGTTGTGGCGCCTCGATCGCTGTAAGGCGCCGGCAGGTTGCTCACAAATCCGAACCCCTTGGAATGGCGCGGGTCATAGCCGGCCATGCGAATGGATCGTTCGAGATAGTACATCCCCGCCCGCAGGTTCTGCTGCATGTTGGCGATCTCCTGTTGGACTACCCGGGAGCGGGTTTGCGATTGAAAGGTCGAATAAATGGCGGACATCACCAGCAGCATGATGGTCATGGCGATCATGAGTTCCACAATCGTAAAACCGCGCTCATTCATTTCTCTTGATTGGGCTTGAAAGGTCTTCATTGCCATACAGTCCCTCCATATCTCTGCATTTGGACTACCCCGGCTGTGGTGGCCCCGGCGCGGTAATAAGTTCTCCTTGGATCTGTATCGGTAAATTTCATAGAGGCGATATTGGTATGGAAAGCGTTGCTGGTGACCATGCCACGTGAATTGAAAGTCAAGGTCCAGGTAGCCGGCCGGGCAACCGTATCACCCTCAAAACGGGGGTAAATCGGGCCTTGCAGCGGTCCCCGGAAGGCCAGGTCGCTGCCGTAGCCATCCAGGGGAACCGTCTTATTGATGATGCTGATCGTATACTGACTCGGGGTGGCTGTATCCGGATCCCCTGAAAAGGTGACCACACAATTGGTCCCCCTGCGAATTGCCGTCAACTTGGCCAATTGCAGATTGCTGAAAAGGTCGGTGGCTGCAGATTTGGCACGCCAATTGGGCAGCATATCGAGAAAAGTCGGAACCCCGAATGCAGCTGCAATCCCAATGATGGCGATCACGATCAGAATCTCGATCAGCGTGAAACCGGCATTGTTTTTTCTCATGGCCTATTCTCCTGGTTCTCAGATTAGGGAAAATAATTACAAGTTTCGTGCCATATACCCTTTGAAACGAATTTCTATTCATTTTTAAGTGTCTGGTGAGAATCATAGCTTATAACCTATTGTTATTCAATATATTTTATAACATGTGCCGATGCAGCGGCTATTAGGGCCGGAAGTTGGCAAGGATTGGGGAAACCCTTCACAGGCCCAGGAGCTATTAAATTTTTTTATAGCATTAAAGATTTTTAAGGGTTTTGTCCCTGAGCCGGGCATCATCTCTGGATAATCTGGATAGTGATGCCGGCGTTGCGAGGTTGCAGTTCAGCTCAGGTGGAAGGTAGGTGGACAATGCGATCTTATGACTCCAGGCAGCGGTGACTCGCTCCGGTTGGAGTCCTATTTTTGCCACCCCGCCCCGTAATCATACCAGGATTTAATCTGCCCGGTTGCAGAGACTGTCCCCAGGGCGACGGTATCCCCTTTTTCATTTCTCAGGTATACCGTACCGGACGATGCGGTCCCATCCACATTGAATTTGACCTGTTCACCGGCATAGGTGACACCGTCGGCCGGCGGCGCCACATGGTTACCGTCAATGGGAAGGGGGTTGTTGGAGCCGAAGGAAATGCCGGCTTGACTGTCCAGCCGGTAGGTCTGTTTCAAATTAGCATCGCTGTCGACAAGGCAATAGCTCCCGGCAGCTGTATCAAAACGCACCCACCAGGGTTCGTCCCCCCCAATGGCCTGGGAGCGGGCGAACCGCAGAGCAAGGGACATCTCCCGGCAGCAGGCTTTCAGGCGTACCCGGGCCAGGTAGTCCATGTACCGGGGCACGGCCACCGCAGCCAGGATGCCAATGATCGCGATCACCGCCATGAGTTCGATGAGTGTGAAGCCACGGTTGTCCCTCATACAAAAGTTCCTTTGAAATTGGGCGGTTAGAATTAGACCATCAAAAAACATAGCATCGCGCAGAGGCGCTGAGGCGCAGAGGAAACCACAATTTGTTTCCCGCTACGCGGGCTAAAAACCTTAAGACCCTATTATTGTTTGGTCTGCGCGCGATAGCGCTCCTAAATTCTGGATTTTGACCTTCTCTGCGTCTCTGCGCCTCCGCGCGATGCATTGGTTTTGATTTGTGCGTTTTCGTTTTGATTTTTTATAAACCTTATCCTCGCGCAGAGGCGCTGAGACGCAGAGAAAACCACGCATTGTTTCCCGCTACGCGGGATTAAAACCTTAAGACCCTATTTTAAGTGGTTTCCGCGCGATAGCGCGCCTAAATCCTGGCTTTTGACCTTCTCTGCGACTCTGCGTCTCCGCGCGATGTAATGGTCTTGGTTTATGCGTTTTCATTTGGAGTCTATTTAAACTTATCCTCGCGCAGAGGCGCTGAGGCGCAGAGGAAACCACAATTTGTTTCCCGCTACGCGGGATTAAAACCTTAACACCTTATTTTTGTTTGGTTTTCGCGCGATAACGCGCCCAAGTTCTGGTTCTGGTCTCCCCTGCGCCTCTGCGGCTCCGCGCGATGTAATGGTCTTGGTTTTCACCAGTGCTCTCCAAGACGGTTACAAACCATTAACGGCCCTCACGATTCCGTTTTTCATCAGTGCCTCACCGAAATTAAGCAAGTAGCCAAGCTTCATATCGGTAAGGCTTAAATATGTCTGGATTTGCTTGCGATGGGCGGCAGTGATTTTTTTCACAGATTTTAGCTCGATAAGAACACGATCATTTAAAATGACATCCGCTCTGAACCCCTCATCGAATCTGATTCCGCGATACTCAATTGATACCGGGACCTGTCGCTCCACCTGCAATCCGCGTTGTTTCAATTCATGGGCCAAAACTACTTCGTACACGGTTTCCATCAATCCGGGCCCCAGTTCTCTGTGAATAGTGATCGCAGCTTCCACGATCTCAGTCCCGATATCATTTTCATGCATTATTTGTTTAATTCCTTTCCTCGCGCAGAGGCGCAGAGAAAATCGCGAATAATTTTCCGCTACGCGGAATTGGGAACCAATGACCGCTATTTTGTTTGGGTTGCGCGCGAAAGCGCGCCTAAATTCTGGATTTTGACCTTCTCCGCGCCCCTGCGTCTCCGCGCGATGCATTGGTTTTGCATTGAGCTTTTTCCTTTTGGTTTTTTATAAACCTTATTCTCGCGCAGAGACGCGGAGACGCAGAGAAACCGTGAATAGTTTCCCGCTACGCGGGATTAAAACCTAAAGGCCCTATTATCGTTTGGTTTTCACGCGATCGCGTGCCTAAATTTTGCTTTTGGTCCTCTCTGCGTCTCTGCGCCTCCGCGCGATGCATTGGTTTTTGCAATTGGTGTTTTCGTTTGGTGTCCGCGCGATAGCGCGCCTAAATTTGGTTTAGGTCTTCTCTGCGCCTCTGTGCCTCCGCGCGATGCATTGGTTTTTTGCTATGGGTTTTCCATCCATGGGTACCAAATCGAAAACGATGGATCAGCAATTTGGATGCCATTAATTAACAGATTGGTTTTGTTGATATTTCTAACCGCAGAAAGGTCTTCTTGCCCAGATTACGGGGCAAACCTGCACAGATAATAGTGCAGACGGGCTCATAAAAGAGAGGGAACAGGATGAGTATTGGGGACTGGAATTGAAAAAAGCGAGGTTGATGGTTCTCTCCTCCAACCCCGCTTTGAAATGGCAGGTTTCGTTATTCGAAATATCTGACTGCATTTATAAACATCTGGATACCTGGCGTCGGGCCGTTGTTTGCCTGGCCGACAGCCTTTAAGCGTGTAAAATCAGGATGGTTGGTTGGATGGTTGTAGGCCTCCGGGTGGGGCATCAGACCGAAGATCCGGCCGGTGGAATCACAAATCCCGGCGATATCGAGCAACGAACCATTGGGGTTGAGCGGGTAGGCACCGTCCGCCGGTCGGCCGTCCGGGGCCGCATAGCGGACCACCACCTGCTGACCGGCCACCAGTTGGTCCATCACCTGGGTTTCAGCGTAGAATTTGCCCTCACCGTGACGCACCGGCAGTTCGAACTGATCAAGCCCCCGGGTAAACACACAGGGCGAGTCCGGATTGACAGCCAGGTTTACCCACTGGTCACGGAACTGCCCGCAATCGTTGCCGATCAGGGCTACTTTACGGGAATTGTAGTCACCCTCAATGCCGGGCAAAAGCCCCAGGTTGACCAGGCACTGAAACCCGTTGCAGATGCCCAGAACCAGGTTGCCGCCGGCGATATACGCCAGCATCTGGTCCCCCAGATGGGTCTTCATGCGCACTGCCTGGACAACGCCGGCACCGTGGTCGTCGCCCCAGGAGAATCCACCGCCGAAAACCACGATTTGAAAACCATCCAGCCGCACCGCACCATCAATCAAGGCGTTAATATGCACCCGCTGGGCAACGGCGCCGGCAAGTTCGAGGGCATATGCGGTTTCATGGTCGCAGTTCTGGCCGTAGCCGGCCAATACAAGTGCTTGCACATTGCTCATATCAGATCTCCAAAAGTCTTTTTCCAGGCCGCTTTCAATTCGGCAACCGGTGAGTTGATCAGTTCTGCCTCTCCGCTTTTGATGACCAGGTCCGCCTTTTCCCGGGTGGTCCCCACGCAGGCATAGTCGCTATCAGCCAACAGGCTCTCCAGGGCAGCCTGCTGCTCGGGAGCGACCGTGACAATGAAACGTCCGACAGACTCTGAAAACAGCCGGGTGTGACTGCGCAGGCCGCTATCGGCCGGCACGGCATCCAGGTCTACTTCCAATCCTAGCTCGCCGCCCATGGCCACCAGGGCCAGATGAACCGCCAGTCCGCCGCGGAAAACACCGTGGACGCTGTTCACCAGCCCGCGCGCAATGGCCGCGGACAATGCACGATACAGCGGCAGGTGCTCGGCGGGGACCACTTGCGGTACATTGAGCCCGGTGTAGCCGAAATGTTCGTACAGCTCGCTGCCCCCCAGCTCATCTTTGGTCCGTCCCAGTACGTACACGCGATCGCCAGGTGCTTTGGCATCCAGGGTCACGCAGCGATTGACGTCCGGCACGATGCTGGTGGCGGAAAACTGGAGTGTTTCCGGGGCCGACACCTTGTGGGTTTCGCCATAGGCCCCGGTCTGGTGGCCGTCCACATACATGCTGTCCTTGCCGGAAAGCAAGGGAATTTCATAGGCCAGGCAAATATCTTTCAGGGCCAGGCAGGAGCGGACCAGTTGGGCGGCCTTGAATTTTCCGTCCGGGTTGCTGACCGGGTCGTATTGAATGTTGGGCCAGCAGAAATTGTCCACACCCCCGATCTGGTCCGGATCGGCGCCCACGGCAATCAGCCGCCGCACGGCTTCATCGATGGTGCAGGCGGTCATGTGATAGGCATCAATGGCCGAGTAGAACGGGAGCAGCGACTGAGAAAATGCTAGGCCGGTTTCGGAGGTCAGCACCGGCCGGATGACGGCCGCGTCACTGCTGATATCGCGCGCTTTACCCACCAGCGGCTTGATAACGCTGGTGCCCTGGACCTCGTGATCGTACTGGCGACAGACCCACTCCTTGGAACAGATGTTGGGACCGGCCAGAATATCCCGCAGCAGGCGATTGTAATCGACCGGATCATTGAGGACCGGTTCCCGCAGCCCCCGCAGTTCCGGCGGGGTCCATTCGGCGTCAAACTCCCACTGGGGGAAGCCCTTGGTCAGCAGGCCCACATCCACGCTGGCACATATCCGGCCTTCCCAGGAGATCTGCAGCTTGCCGGAGTCGGTATAGCGACCGATCACCGTGCTTTCGACGGCATGCCGCCGGGACAGCTGCATGAACTCGTCCAGGTCCTCCGGCCTTACCGACATGGTCATGCGCTCTTGAGATTCACTGATCCAGATCTCCCACTGGTCCAGACCTTCATATTTCAGGGGTACGTTTTCGAGGTCGACTTCACACCCATTGGAAAACCGGGCCGATTCCCCCACCGAAGAGGACAATCCGCCGCCGCCGTTGTCGGTGATAAACTGGATCAATCCCCGGTCGCGGGCTTCTAGGAGAAAGTCATGCATCTTCTTCTGGGTATAGGGGTCGCCGATCTGCACATGCCCCGCCGGGGTATTTTCCGAAAAAACTTCCGAGGCGGCCGTAACCCCGTGGATGCCGTCCTTGCCGACCCGGCCGCCGCACATGATCATCAGTTCGCCGGGCGAGGTGGTTTTCTGTTCAGCCGGCGTATCGGCGACGGTTGCCGGCATGAGCCCCAGGGCCGTCACGTAGACCAGGCATTTACCCATATACTGCGGATGAAACAGCACCTGGCCGAAGGGCGTGGGAATACCGCTCTTGTTGCCGCCGTCCCGGACCCCTTCGGTCACGCCGTCCAGCAGGCGGCGCGGATGCAGTTTCGGGATCAGGGTGCCGTCATAATCCCGGGGGCCCATACAGTAGCCGTAGCTGCCCATGAGCAGCTTGGAGCCCTTGCCGGTTCCCATGGGATCGCGGTAGACGCCCACGATCCCGGTAATGGCCCCGCCATAGGCTTCCATGTTGGACGGTGAGTTATGGGTCTCGCCGGTTACCACATAGTAGTGATCATCATCGAAGCGGGCGGCCCCGGCATTGTCCCACAGCACCGAGATAACCCAGGGCTTTTTTTCCTTGAGGGCCAGGGTCGGCTGCTGGATGCAGGTTTTGAAATGGTTGTCGATAATCTCGGATTCACCGGTGGCCATGTCCGTGTAGCGAAACAGGCCCTGAAAGGTGTTGTGATTGCAATGGTCGCTGCGGGCCTGGGAGATGTACTCGAGTTCGATGTCGGTCGGTTCGTCCAGTCCCACCGCCTTGCGATCGGACTGCACGTCCGGATCCAGGAAGTATTCGCGGATAACGGGTATGTCCGCCGGATTGAGCGCCAGATTGCGTTCATCGCTCAGAGCCTGCAAGGTTGCATTGCTGTCGATGGAAATGGTGGTTACGGTGGGCACGTGATCCAGGATGACCTTGGGGATAATCAACCCGGTGCCCACCTGGGGATCCCAGGTATCCCGGCTGTAGATTTTCCATTGCTGGATGATGTCATTGGCCAGCAGTTCTCCGGCGATTATATCCACCTGCCGGGCGTTGATGTCCGCCCCTTCCAGGCAGTAAAGCTTCGACGTATAGACCGCCTCCTCCGCACCCACTTTCAGGTCGAGAATGTCTTCAAGCGCCTCCACGGCCGTGCTGCCCGGGTTGTCCCGGACACCGGGTCGGAAGCCCACCCAGATGGCCCAGTCAAAGGGCAGGTTCAAGGGCTCATAAGACGAAACCTGGGTCACCGGGTTGGTAAACACCTCGCTGCGGATGGTCTCGAGCTGTGCGGCCGTCAAATCGGCATCGATGGTCAGAATGTGCACGGTCCGGATCCGATCCACCCGGATATCAAAATAATCCGCGGCCTTGTGTCGGATCCCCTCGCCTTCCGCGTCAAACAGCTCGGGTTTCAGAGTAATTTCAAGTCTGTGTGGCATAGGGACACCTAATAATTAATGGGTGAAGATTCATCCAAGGATGGAACCTGAACGGTTTGGAAACTACATAGCAGGGCGGGGGGAATTTGTCCATTGGGAATTCGAGGTCCTATCCCCAAAATCCCGTCCTCGCGCGAAGACGCAAAGACGCCGAGAAGTTCAAAACCAAAATGCGAAAACCGAAACCAATGCATCGCGCGGAGGCGCAGAGACGCAGAGAAGACCAAAACCAAAATGCGAAAACCAAAACCAATGCATCGCGCGGAGGCACGGAGGCGCAGGGAAAACCACGAATAGTTTCCCGCTACGCGGGATTAAAACCTTAAGCATGGTTTTCGCGCGATAGCGCGCCCAAATTGTGGATTTTGGTTTTCTCTGCGTCTCTGAGCTTGTCGGGCAGGCACGCCATCGAAATCGGGATCGGGTATCGGAAAAAGATCCAATTCGATACCGATAGCGATTTCGATACCGATAGCAATTGAAGTCTAACTGGAGAATATCCTGGCGATGTCGTTATAGAACACAAACACCATCAATAGCAGCAGGATGAACATGCCGGCCTGCTGGGCAATTTCGCGCACCCGCAGGCTTACCGGCTTGCCGCGCAGGGCTTCGATCGAAAAGAACAACAGGTGCCCGCCGTCCAGGATAGGGATCGGAAGGAAATTGAGGATAGCCAGGTTGATACTGATAAAGGCAATGAACTGAATCAGTTTGCCGATGCCTTCCTTGGCCTGTTGACCGGCCATCTGGGCAATCATGATGGGACCGCCCAGGTTGTCGCGGGATATGGAACCATCGATCATCTTGACGATTCCGCGCAGCGTGACATCGATGACAAACCAGGTCTGCTTGAAACTCTCGATCACGGCCGTCACGGGCGGCAGCCTTTTTTTGAGCCGCATCTCGGCGGGGATACTGATACCGCCGGTTGAAATCCCGATCAGGTAGCGCTCTACCTTGTTGCCGATGCGGTCTTTGGAAACGGTCAGTTCCGGCACAATTTTAAATTGCAGCTCCTCGTTGCCGCGCTGGACCTTTACCTGCAGCGGATTGCCGCCGGATGCGGATATCTCCTTGCGCATCTCATCCCAGTTGTTCACCGGTACGCCATTGATGCCGACAATCCGGTCGCCTTTTTGCAGACCGGCCCGTTCCGCGGGAAACCCCTTGCTCACTTCCCCGATAATAGCTTTGATGACGGGAAGCCCGGAGATCCCGGCATCGAAATATTCGATTTCGTCCCCCAGAATGTCACGCCCGGTGCGCAGGACCGGCACTGTTTCCAGGTCCCGGAGTTCACCGCTGCGTTCCACGGTAAACATAAGCGGCGTGCCCCGGCTGCCGGTAATCGCCTTTTTAACATCATACCATGATTCGGTTTCACGACCGTCAATCGCCACGATGCGGTCATCGAGCTTGAATCCGGCGCTCGCGGCCGGGCTCTCCTTTTCAACACTCTTGACCACCGAGCGGATGTCCTCGCTGCCGACGATTGAGAAAAAGAGCAGGAAAATGAATACCGCCAGAAGAAGATTGGCCACCGGGCCGGCCGCCACGATCAGCATACGCTGGTATACATTTTTATGGGTAAAGGATACCGGCAGATCCTCGGGCGGCAGCTCCGAGTCGGGGTCTTCCCCCACCATCTTCACGTACCCTCCGAGCGGTATGGCGGAAACGCGGTAATCCGTCCGGCCCACCTGCTTGCCGAAGATGCGCGGTCCGAAACCGAGGGAGAATTTTTCCACCCCAACGCCGAATAGCCGCGCCACTAAAAAATGGCCGGCTTCGTGGACAAAAATCAGTACTCCCAGGACCACTATGAGGGATATTAGGCTGATACCCATAATTTCTTTCCGTTAATACCGACTGGCTTAAAATTAAAAAAATTCGAAATCCGAATATCGAAATTCGAAACTTTAGCCTGTTGCCAAGACCGAATGAACTGATACCTGCAATACATCAAGTCGTACCTGTTTTGGTTACTCGGTCATTTGAATTTTGAATTTGCTTCGAATTTCGTATTTTGCATTTCGAATATAGTTATCCCACACGTCCTGGCGAAAGCTGCGCATGTTTACCTGCCCGAATTGTGGGCTACAACACAATATCTGTTTATCGAGATCATAAGCATGCGACCTGTTGTTTGCAAACATGTTCACTGAGAACGGGTTGCTAGGTCAGTAGACCGGCAACGGTTTCCCGGGTCCATTGGTCCGCGGCCATGATCTCACCCAGATCAGGACCGCTGATGACGGTATGGGTCTGCATGGTTTGCGCTATGAGCGCCGGTATGTCGGTAAAATTGATTTGCCGTTCTAAAAACAGGGCCACCGCGGTCTCATTGGCCGCGTTCAACACCGCCGGGTAGGTCCCCCCCCGGCCGACCGCTTCAAAGGCCAGGGCCAGACAGGGGAAACGCTCGAGATCCGGTTTTTCAAAATCGAAACGGCCAAGGTCGGCAAGATCCGGCGCTGGCTGACCAAGCGGCAGGCGCTCGGGATAGCTGAGCGCATAGGCAATCGCCCCCTTCATATCGGGCACTCCCAACTGGGCCATGACGCTGCCGTCCCGGTAGGCAACCATCGAATGTATGATGCTCTGGGGGTGGACCACCACTTCAATCTGCTCCAGCGATACATCGAACAGGTGTTTGGCCTCGATCACTTCGAGGCCCTTGTTCATCAGGGTTGCAGAATCGATGGTAATCTTGGGGCCCATGGACCAGTTCGGGTGGTCCAGGGCATCCTCGCGGGTAATCTGTCCAAAGGTGTCTGCCGGGCGGGTGCGAAACGGTCCGCCCGAGGCAGTGAGCAGAATGCGGGCCAGATCCCGGCGCCGGTTGCCCTCCAGGCACTGAAAGACGGCACTGTGTTCGCTGTCGATAGGCAGGATGTCCACCTGCCGGTCGCGGGCCAGCGACATGACATAATCCCCGGCCATCACCAGGGTTTCCTTGTTGGCCAGGCAGATGGTCTTGCCGGCCTTTATGGCGGCAATGGTCGGTTCCAGCCCGGCGGCCCCGACCATGGCGGTTACCACCGTGTCGGCAGCGGCACATTCGGCGGTCTGCCGGTAGCCTTCCCGGCCATGGACAATGTCGGTGCGACATCCGGCCGGCAGCAGGTTCTTCAATTGGGCAGCCCCGGTCTCGTCGAAAACGGAGACGAGTTCGGGGTTGAATTCCACAACCTGCTCGGCCAGGGTCTCCAGGCTGGTTTTGGCACTGAGGGCTACAACCTTGAACCGCTCGGGAAACCGCCGGACAACTTCCAGGGCATTGGTACCGATGGAGCCTGTGGCGCCTAAAATGCTTAGGTTTTTCATCACTAACTCTTAATCTTAATCGTACGTTTAATCTTACTCACGCTCTTAATCTGAAGATGATTAGGCCGCCGTTAAAATAAATAAGTTTTACAATAATACGCCACCGGCGAAGCAAACAAAAGCGCATCGATCCTATCGAGCAGACCGCCGTGCCCCGGCAGGATGCTGCCCGAGTCCTTTATATTACCGCTGCGTTTGATGATCGATTCAAACAGATCTCCGACCGGGCCGGCAATGGCAATACACAATACGGCCAGCAAAAACATTCCCCAGGGCAGATCAGGCAGAAAATAGATCCGAAACGCAACCCCCGCGGCAAAACAGGCGGTAAGGCCGCCCAGCGAACCCTCGATGGTCTTACCCGGACTGACCGAGGGGCACAGCTTGTGTTTCCCGCAAAACGTACCGGCGTAAAAGGCCCCGATGTCATTTGCAAAAACCAGGCATATGAGCAGAAACACCCAGATCATGCCGTCGCTGCCGTTGCGCAGCAGCAAAATATGCCCCAGGAGCAGGGGGACATACACCACGCCGCCCACCTGCTTCACGACTGCGGTGAAGGCATCCTGATCATGGGCAAACGTCACAATGGCGGTGATACCGGCCAGGAGCAGATTGACGGCCAGGCAGAGGAGGATAAGATCGAAGCGGGCCAGGTAGGCAGACCAGAAAATCCAGGCCGCCGTGATCATCGCGAGGATACTTAAAAAAGATAATACCGGGCGCGGGGGCACCGCACACACAATCCGCAGATACTCCCACAGCGCCAGCAGCCCGGCCGCGAGCACCAGCCCGAAGAAAGCCAGACCACCCTGGACGATCAGGTAGATCAGAAAGGGCAGCGCCACGAGCCCGGTGATGATTCGTTTCAGATGCATGCTTCCTTTTAAAACAAAAAAGCTAATAAAATCAACAGTCAATTATACTATTTGGAGCCGTTTTAAAAGCACTAAAACAAAAACCCAGCATCGCGCAGAGACGCGGAGCCGCAGAGAAAGGCAAAACCAGAATTTTGGCGCAATAGCGTGCGAAAACTCGGATCAAGCTCACAGCTACAGTGATCTTTTGGTTGTATCCGGCGAAGCCGGTGCAATATGTGGGTTTCTCTGCGTCTCTGCGCCTCTGCGCGAGATAGGGGGGTTGAAGTTCAAATATGTGAGGAAATGCCAGATCGTGGATTTGATCCTCGCGGTCAACGCCGCGATTGGGCGCGTGGGGAAGGTTTGAAACCGCTTCTAGACTTTACCGTACCGCCGGTCTCTTTGTTGATAAGCTTGCAAGATTTGCTCAAACTCTTCCCGCGAAAAGTCTGGCCAGAGGGTATCCGTGAAAAACAGCTCCGTATAAGCCAGCTGCCAGAGCAGGAAATTGCTGATCCGTATTTCTCCGCTCGTACGAATCATGATATCCGGGTCCGGGATCCCGTGAGTATCAAGCGCAGCGGCTATCATCTGCTCGGAAATTGCATTTACATCAGCCTGGCCGTGCTTTACAGCCGACGCAATCTCCTGGACCATGTTCAACAGCTCTGTCCGGCCGCCATAGCTCAAGGCCAGTGTTAGGGTCAGACCGGTGTTTTCGGCCGTAGCGGCAATGGTTTCGTCCAGGATCTGGCGCACACCGTTCGGCAGTTTGCGGGTATCACCGATGGTATTCAATCGGATGTTCTGATCGAGCATCTCCTGTTTTTCGGAGTTGAGAAAACGCTTCAGGAGGGTCATGAGGGCGGTGACTTCGGCCTTGGGCCGTTGCCAGTTTTCGGTGGAAAACGCGTAGAGCGTCAGGTAGCGGATGCCGATTTCACGGCTGGCCTTGACGATGGTGCGCACCGTTTCGGTGCCCCTTTCGTGACCCTTTACGCGGTTTAGCAGTTTTTTCCTGGCCCAGCGCCCGTTGCCGTCCATGATAATGGCCACATGGGCCGGCAGCGGTTTGGCGTCCGCGGCGGACGGCTTTTGCTCACCAGGCTTAGAACTCAAGGATTTCCTTCTCTTTTTCTTTGAAGATCTCGTCAATCAGCTTGACGAACTCATCCGTGATTTCCTGGACCTTGTCCTGGCCCTTGAACAGGTCATCTTCCGAGATGTCGCCCTCTTTCTTGGCCATTTTCAAAAATTCGTTTGAATCGCGGCGGATATTGCGGATCGCGACTTTGTAGTCTTCGCACATTTTACCGATCACCTTGACCAGTTCTTTGCGGCGCTCCTCGGTGAGCGGCGGTATGGCCAGGCGGATCAGTTTCCCGTCGCTGGACGGGGTGAGTCCCAAATCGGATGCCAGGATTGCTTTTTCGATATCCTTGACAACGGTTGCATCCCAGGACTGTATCACGATCAGGCGGCTTTCCGGAACACTGAGCGAGGCCATCTGGTTCAAGGGGGTTTGCGTGCCGTAGTAATCCACCCGGATACCATCCAGAATATTCAGTGAAGCACGACCGGTACGAACTCGCTTCAGCTCATTTTCCAGGGCATCAATGGATTTTCCCATCCGTTCACTGGTTTCACTGTATGTCGAATTTAGCATGGTCATCACCTGTGCGTAGTTTTCAACTACTCAGGTAGTTAGACTGAAGGCGGATGACTGTGCGTAAGGGCAAAACCGATATTCGTTCAAAAACGCTTTAGTCCTGCCCTTTTACCTATTTCAGTCTTCAGTCTAAACAGCTTCAGCCTGACTACGTGAGTAGTCAGGATTAATTACTGATCTTAGTGCCGATTGACTCCCCGCAAACCACCTGGCGAATGTTTCCCCGGTTTTTCAGGTTGAACACCACCAGCGGCAGATTGTTGTCCATGGCCAGTGAAATAGCGGTCATATCCATGACTTTCAGCTGCTTCTCGAGAACCGTCATGTAGGTGGTTGTTTCGATAAACTCAGCGGCCGCGTCTGAAGTCGGATCGGCCGTGTAGAGCCCGTCGACCTTGGTGGCCTTGAGCAGCACTTCGGCATGAATCTCCTGGCCCCGAAGTACGGCCGCCGTATCGGTTGTAAAATAAGGACTGCCCGTCCCGCAACCGAAGATAACCACCCGGCCCTTTTCAAGATGCCGCACGGCGCGGCGCAGGATATAGGGTTCCGCGACTTCATGCATCGATATAGCCGACTGGACCCGGGTCTGCATGCCCTTTTTCTCCAGGGCATCCTGCAATGCCAGGCTGTTGATCATGGTGGCCAGCATGCCCATGTGGTCGGCCGAGGCCCGATCCATGTCATACGAGCTGGCGGCAATCCCACGGAAGATGTTCCCCCCGCCGACCACGATGGCGATTTCCACCCCGAGGTCGAATACAGAGCGAATCTCCTCGGCCACATACTTGATCACATCGGGGCTGATACCGAAGCCCTGATCTCCCATCAGGGCTTCACCACTCAACTTCAACAGGATGCGCTTGTACCGTGATCGTATCAAGGGTTGCCTATTCTCCTATTTGGAAGCGTACAAACCTTTTGATGGTAATATTTTCTCCGATCTTGGCGATCAGTTCATTGATCAGGTCGGCGATCGTCAGGTCCGGGTCACGCACGTAGGCCTGGTTCATCAGGCAGTTTTCCTTGAAAAACTTGTTCATTTTACCGTCGACGATCTTCTCGATCATCTTCTCCGGTTTGCCCAACTCCAGGGCCTGCCCCCGGTAGACTTCCTTCTCGCGTTCGACAACGTCTTTGGGAACATCCTCTTCCTTGATGCCCACGGGACTGGTGGCGGCGATATGCATGGCCACATTTTTGGCAAACTCCTTGAAGTCATCATTTTTGGCTACAAAATCGGTCTCGCAGTTTACTTCAACGAGCACACCCAGTTTGCCGCCCATATGGATGTAGGATTCCACCACGCCCTCGGACATGGCCCGGCCGGCCCGTTTGGCCGCGGTAGCCAGACCTTTCTTCCGCAGAAAATCGGAAGCTTTTTCAATATCGCCATCGCACTCTTTCAGTGCATTTTTGCAATCCATCATTCCGGCGCCGGATTTTTCCCTGAGCTGTTTTACCAGCGCTGCAGTAATTTCAGCCATTATTCTTCTCCTGTCTCTTCAGCCTTCGCGGCGTCTTCTGTTTTTTCTGCTTCCTCGGCACCCTCATCAGCAGCGCCCTTTTTGATGATTTCCACAACCGGCCCGTCGGTGCCGTCCGAAATCACCTTGCGTTCACCCGGTTTGAGCTCCGAGGTCGCCGCGGTGACTTCTGATTCAGGTTCTTCAACCGCCTTGTCCGCTTCGGCGCGTTTCTTCTCTTCGAAGCGTTCACGCCCCTCCATACAGGCATCCGCCATCTTGGAAGCAATGAGGCGGATGGCGCGAATGGCATCGTCATTGCCGGGAATGACATAGTCGATGTCATCCGGGTCGCAGTTGGTGTCAACCACGGCCACAATGGGTATCCCCAGGCGGCGGCCTTCACGAACGGCAATGGATTCGTTTTTGGGGTCCACGATAAAAATCGCCCCGGGCAGCTTGGTCATATCCTTGATACCGCCCAGCGTGCTGTCCAGTTTTACCCGCTCCTTGCCCAGTTTCAATCTTTCCTTTTTGGGAAAGAGTTCAATCGTACCGTCGTTTTCGATATTGTTCAGGTAGAGCAGCCGGTCGACGCTCTTTTTGACCGTCTGAAAATTGGTCAGCATGCCGCCCAGCCAGCGGTTGTGGACGTAGAACATTTCACACCGGTTGGCTTCTTCGTAGATCGATTCGCGGGCCTGTTTTTTGGTGCCCACGAAAAGGACGGACTTGCCTGCGGCCACCGTGTCGGAGATAAAGGAATAGGCGGTGCGGAACATCTTGACGGTCTTGGAAAGGTCGATGATGTAGATCCCGTTCCGGGCACCGAAGATGAAGGGTTTCATTTTGGGATTCCAGCGCTTGGTCTGGTGACCGAAGTGCACGCCGGCTTCCAGCAGCTGCTTCATGGTAATGTAGGCCATCTTATTTTCCTCCTGGATTTGGTTTGACCTTCGTCTCCTTCTTCCCCGGGTCCAATCCCGCCCTTTGCGGGACACCGGGAGCCGGGTCCGGAAACGTGTGGGTTATAAAAACGATTTCTATTAACAAGATATATATAAATCTGCAAGTAATTTTTAGAACCTATCTCAAAAAAGTCTTGGGGCTTGATATCACAATCGGGATCGGGATCGAAATCGAAATCGGGGAGTTGGGTCGTTTGCAGTACCAGTATCGCTTCCGATCCCGATAGCAATCCTGATTTCGATTTTGACGGGGGTCGCAGGCAGGCGCCCTTATTGGGCCAGTGTCAAACAGGCAATCCGGTCATACCCGCTGTAATCCTTACCAAAATCGACCCGATCGTAAGCCGGCAGCTGGTTGACGAAACTTTGGATGGCCGCATGCTGGTCGTGACCCGTCTCCAACAGCAGGCAGCCTCCCGGATGCAGGTAATCGGGAGCCTGCTGAATAATCCCGCGAATGCAATCCAGGCCATCCGGCCCGCCGTCCAGAGCCGACCGTGGTTCGAATTTGTGTATTTCGGGCTGCAGCGTAGGAATGACGGCAGAGTTGATATAGGGGGGGTTCGATACAATGACATCCAGACGTATCCGCGCCCGGGCAACCGGTGCAAACCAATCACCGGCGAAAAAATGGATCCCCTCCTCCAGGCCATTGGCGGCGGCATTGCGCCGGGCCACGGCCAGGGTCTGATGGGACCGATCGGACGCATAGAAACACTGCCCGGGACGCTCCTTGGCCAGAGCCGTTACCACCGCACCGGAACCGGTGCCCAGTTCCAGGATGTGCAACGGTTTGCGGGGTACGGCGGCATCGATTGCCGCCAGGGCGCTCTCGACCAGGCATTCAGTTTCCGGACGGGGTATCAGCGTACCGGGGGCTACCGCAAAATCGAAGCCCCAGAACTCCTTGGTACCCACAATATAAGCAACCGGCTCGCGGGCGGTCCTTCTTTTGATCAATGCTTTGAATTGCTTCAGCTCGGTGGGATTCAGCGGCTGGTCATACTTGAGATACAGGTCGATCCGGTTAACGGCCAGGGTGTGGGCCAGCAGAATTTCAGCCGTGGCGCGCGGGCTGTCAATCGCGTGCCGGCTAAAGTAGTCGGTGGTCCATTTCAGCAGGTCCAGAATCGTCCAACTGGCCCTGGTCCCATCAGACGGTGTTTTCATTTTGCATCGCCTGCGCCTGGTAATAGGTGGCCAGCGAGCTGATGATCTCGTCCAGGTCGCCTTCCATGACGGCATCGAGCTTGTAGAGGGTCAGCCCTATCCGGTGATCCGACACCCGGCCCTGGGGAAAATTATAGGTGCGGATACGGCCGCTGCGGTCGCCGCTCCCAATCTGGCTTTTGCGGTCCTCGGATCTTTTCTCATTCTGCTCACGCACCATGGTGTCCAGCAGCCGTGAACGCAGCACCTTCATCGCCTTGGCCTTGTTCTTGTGCTGCGACTTTTCATCCTGGCAGGTTACCACCACACCGGTGGGCAGATGGGTAATGCGGACAGCGGAATCAGTGGTATTGACACTCTGGCCGCCGGGACCGGACGAACGATATACATCTATTTTAAGCTCGTTGGGATCGATGTCGAGTTCGACCTCTTCTGCTTCCGGCAGGACCGCCACGGTCACCGCGGAGGTGTGAATCCGACCCTGGGTCTCCGTGGTGGGCACCCGCTGCACCCGGTGGGTACCGCTTTCGTATTTGAAAGCGCTGTAGGCGCCCTTGCCGTTGATCAGGGCGATGACCTCCTTGAAACCGCCGACACCGGTTGCATTGTGGGTCAGCACTTCCACTTTCCAGCTCTGGTTCTCGGCATAGCGGGTGTACATCCGGAACAGATCGCCGGCAAACAGGGCGGCCTCGTCCCCGCCGGTTCCGGCCCGGATTTCGACGATGACATTCTTGTCATCCAGCGGGTCCTTGGGAATCATGAGGGTCTTGAGTTCGGATTCGAGACGCTCTTGCTCGGCAGACAGCCGCGCCACCTCTTCGCGGGCCAAGTCCTTGATTTCAGGATCACTGTCCTGCAGCAATTCCCGGCTGCTCTCGAGTTCATCCAGGACGTCGGCGTATTCCCGATAGGCGGTCACCACCGGGTTAAGATCGGCGTGTTCCCGGCTATAGGCCTGGTAGGCACTCCGATCCTTGATAATGTCGGGATTGCTGAGCTGCCCTTCCAGTTCCAGAAATCTTTTTTCAATGCTTTGGAGCTTATCAATCATTTTAACTCAGGTTGTTAGGCTGAAGGTATTTAGAACCCATCTCAAAAAAGTCTTTTGGCCCAAACTCGGCGTTGGGCGCTCGGTTCAAGTCCTCGAAATACTCCAGTATTCCTCCGGGTTGAACCTCGCGGCCGCCTTGATTTTGAACCAAAATCAGTTTTTTTAGATAAGTTCTAGTCTGCAAAAAGCGATTAGCCATTAGGTTTTAGCTGTTAGGAAATGATATCAACCCCATAATGAACGCCTGGTAAGCCAAACGCATGTGCCTGAAACCGGATGATGCCGGATCCTTTGGGGCTAACAGCTAAATGCTAAAAGCTAATTGCTAATTTTAAGGTACTAAAAACGCGAGACCTTTGGAAATTCCCGCCAACGGGAGTTTACACAAAGGTCTCGGATGTAGCAGTAAAGGCCGGCTAGCTGGCAGCCTGTTCCTTGTTGAATTTTTCGTATTTATTACGAAAGCGTTCAATACGGCCGGCAGTATCGACCAATTTCTGTTTGCCGGTATAGAACGGGTGGCACTTGGAACAGATTTCAACGCTGATATCTTTCTTGGTGGAACCCGCCTGTACCTCGGCGCCACAGGCGCACCGGATGGTGGTATCCGCATATTCCGGATGAATGTCTGGCTTCATTTTCAAAATTCTCCCTGTAAATTTAGGGTCTTAAATTAAAATCTGCGACCCTCTGGCGTTATAATTAAGAGTTCATTGAGTCTAGAAACCTCTGATTATCACTCGTTCCGTTCATTTTTTTAAGTAAAAATTCTAAACTGTCGACCGGATTCAACGAACTGAGCAGCTTTCTCAGGATCCAGACCCTGTTCAGCGTCTCTTCGGGCAGCAGCAGTTCCTCTTTCCGGGTGCCGGACTTCTTGATGTCAATCGCCGGGAAGACCCGCTTGTCGGCCAGACGCCGGTCGAGCTGGATCTCCATGTTGCCGGTCCCCTTGAACTCTTCGAAAATCACCTCGTCCATCCGGCTGCCCGTATCCACCAGGGCGGTGGCGATAATCGACAGGCTGCCGCCCTCCTCGATATTCCGGGCGGCACCGAAAAAGCGTTTGGGACGCTGCAGGGCGTTGGAATCCACACCACCGGAGAGAATCTTGCCGCTCGGCGGCATGACACTGTTGTAAGCCCGGGCCAGACGGGTGATGCTGTCCAGCAGGATGATGACGTCTTTTTTATGTTCGACCAAGCGCTTGGCCTTTTCGATCACCATTTCAGCCACCTGAACGTGCCGTTCGGCCGGCTCATCAAATGTCGAACTGATGACTTCCCCGTCCACGGAGCGCTCCATGTCGGTCACCTCCTCCGGACGTTCATCGATCAGCAGCACGAAGAGGACGATATTCTTGTGATTGGCGCTCAAGCTGTTGGCGATGGCCTGCAGCAGCATGGTTTTACCGCTGCGGGGCGGCGAAACGATCAGGCCGCGCTGCCCGAATCCGATGGGCGTGAGCAGGTCCATGATCCGGGTGGAATAATTCTCCGGATCTTTTTGCAGGGTCATCTTGCGTTCCGGGTACAAGGGCGTAAGGTTGTCGAACAGGATCTTTTCCCGGGCCTCTTCCGGATCTTCGTAATTGACCGCCTCCACCTTGAGCAGGGCGAAATAGCGCTCGGTATCCTTGGGCTGGCGGATCTGGCCGGAAACCGTATCACCGGTACGCAGGTTGAAGCGCCGAATCTGTGAAGGGGATACGTAAATATCATCCGGCCCCGGCAGGTAGTTACAGTCGGGCGCGCGCAAAAAGCCAAATCCATCAGGCAGGATCTCGAGAGTGCCTTCCCCATAAATCAGCCCGTTTTTCTCGATCTGGGCCTGGAGAAGTGAAAAAATCAGCGCCTGCTTGCGCATCCCGGCGGCCCCTTCGATCTTAAACTTTTTGGCCAGCTGGGTCAGCGCGTTGATTTTCATGTCTTTAAGTTCGACGATATTCATTTAACTTGTTCTCCACCTTTCTTGTTTATGACTCACACTGCTCCGCAAGCGTTGCAATACGATCGGTTAACCCGGCGGACCGCATTAAACCGTTCTGATTGCAGCGGCCGGATTTGAATTACCTGATCAACAGCCTGGATGAGTGTCTGCCTGAAATAGGGGACAGGGTTTTCCGGATAGTTTCTATTTTAGCATATGATTAATTCAGTATCATGAATCCGCAAAGGGCAACCCGTTTCATGACACCGAAGGAGACGGAATGTTATGTGATTTAAGTTAGAAGATTTTCCGGGTGTTTTCTCTCCACTGGGCGGGCCCTGATCAAATTTGTCTTGCGCGGTCAAAGTATATCATGTTTTTTGACCTGTCAAGCAGTTTCTCCCTTGCCGGCCGGGGGGCCGTTTTCACCCTGTTGCCGGTAACTTGGTGGCCCCGGCAAGGTCCGCTGAAGCCCGCTTCCGGGCAGGCCCCCGGCCGGTGGAAAGCCCTGCAACGTCCCGCTGCAGGTCACAGGTTGCAGATATTTCCATCTTGTTGAAAAATTTAACAATCAATGCGATAAAGGGGTTGGATGCAATTTAAGTGACCAACCCTTTCATTATGGTGACAGCCATCGACAAGAACTTGCCGGAATACCGGGCCCTGTTTCAGGCCGCCCGCCGCTTGCCCGCCCGGGAAGGCGTGTACCTGGTCGGCGGCTGTGTCCGGGACCTGCTGATCAATCAGCCCCCGGCCGATTACGACCTGGCCGTATCCGGGGCTCCTGAAAGGTATGCCCAGCTGCTGGCTGCCAAATTCGGCGGCCGTCCGATTGCCATCGGGCCGGACCGCCACCGGCTTTTCAGGGTTGTGGCCGGCAGCCGGATTTTCGACCTCTCGCCCCTGGTCGGCGACACCATCGCGGCGGACCTGGAACATCGTGATTTTACTATCAATGCCATGGCCTTCTACCTTGCCGGTCAGCATCTGGTAGATCCGCTGGGTGGTCTGCATGACCTGCAGACCAGGACCCTCAAGATGGCTTCCCCGCGTGCCTTCGTCAACGACCCGCTGAGGCAGCTGCGTGCCTTTCGCCTGGCCGCCCAGTTCGGCTGCCGGATAGAACCCGACACCCTTGCGGCTGTCAAAACCCTGGCGGGAGCGATCCAGACCTGCGCCGGGGAGAGAATCCGGGCCGAGTTGTTCAAACTGCTCGGGCTTAAAGGTGCCACGCAGTTTATCGAACAGATGGCCGACGCCGGCCTGCTCTATGATATCCTCCCGGAACTGGCCGCATTGCCAGATTGCAGCCAGAATGAACATCATAGTTTCGATGTCTGGACCCACACCCTGGCCGCCTGCCGCCAGTTGGAAACCTGGCTGGAACCGGCCGCCCCGGATGAATCTGCGGCCGCCATCCAGCGGGCCGTGGCCCAGGTAAAGCACCGCAAACAGGTCAGCCTGCTGAAAATGGCCCTGCTGCTCCATGATGTGGGCAAGCCCGCCACGCGCTCTGCAGACGCCGGGGGCAAGATCCATTTTTATGGCCATGGCCGCCGGGGCGCGGCGCTGGCTGTGGATATCTGCAATCGTCTCAAGTGCTCCCGTGTGGAAAGTGAGTATATCGGCACCGTTGTCAGACAACACAACCGCCCCCTGTTTCTCTACCTCCTGCAGTCCCGCAATCGTCTCAGCGCCAGAGCGATCACGCGCTTTTTCATCCATTGCGGCGACCTGACACCCGCCGTCCTGATCCATGCCATCGCGGACTATGCCGGTAAAAGACCGGTCCCGGGTGAGGATTTAGAACGCTATACCCGCTTTATTGAATCCCTGCTGACGCACTACTTCGACACCCACACCCGGCGCCAGGCCGAACCCGGTCTGCTGACCGGTCGGGACCTTATCACCCACTTTGGGCTGTCACCTTCCCCCCTGTTCCGGAAGCTGCTGGAAAAGGTCGAAACCGCTCGTCTGGCAGGCGAAATTTCGGACAAACAGCAAGCCCTTGATCTGGTCCGGAGCCTGCTTGATCATTCCGCCCCTCCCGAAAAGCATTGAAATAGCCTCCCATGCGCGATGATAAGGTTTAAAAAGAATTAAAACCAAAATGCGAAAACCAAAACCAATGCATAGCCCGGATAATCAAGTTTTAAAGACTCAAATTGCGCTGAATTTGAACGCACCGCAGGGCTTGACAAGCCCCGGACGTTTTGCGATAAACACGAGGTTGCAAATATGCAGGGGCTCGTTCCCTGCCTGGTTATACACACCGACTATTTTTCTAATCCGAAAAAAAGGAGAGTCAGATGAACATTCTGTTTTTTGGGCCTAACGGCAGCGGCAAGGGTACCCAGGGTGCTATCTTGAAGGAAAAGTACAACACCGCTCATATTGAATCCGGAGCGATCTTTCGCGACAATATCAAAGGCGGGACTGAGCTGGGCGCCCAGGCCAAAGCCTATATTGACAAAGGCGACCTGGTACCCGACGAGATTACCATCCCGATGATCCTCGATCGCCTGCAGCAGGACGACTGTAAGGGCGGGTGGCTGCTGGACGGTTTCCCGAGAAACAAGAACCAGGCCATCAAACTGGACGAGGCCCTGAAAGAAGCCGGGATGAAGCTGGACATTGTCATCGAGATCCTGCTGGACCGTGAAATCGCCAAGAACCGGATTATGGGCCGCCGCCTGTGCGCCAACGACCCCAACCACCCCAACAACATCCATATAGATGTCATCAAACCGGACGGCGACAAATGCCGGGTATGCGGGGGCGAACTCTCCATGCGCACCGATGACCAGGACGAAGACGCTATCGGCAAACGCCACGGCATCTACTATGACGCGGATACCGGCACCCTGGCATCCGCCTATTATTTCAAAGATTTGGCCGCCAAAGACGGCTCCATCAAATATATTGAACTGGATGGCAAACCCAGCGTCAAGGATGTCACCGCCGAACTGGTTTCCAAACTGTAGATCGATACGGCCACATCTGATAGCCCGGACCCCGGCTGCCGGCTGCAGCCGGGGTATTTGTTTGCGCGCTCCGGCGCCTTGCGCTTATCTCCTGCCGCCCCTGACAGCCAGCCGGCCGCATAAAAAAATTCATCCAATTTCTTGCATTTTTCACTTGCCTTTAGTAAATTACTTGGTTATTTAAAGTGTTTTGATGTACAAAATCAGATATACATCGCGTCAACCCAGTTTGGACACTGGCGGGTGTAAGTGGAGGGGGGGAGACGGTTGAAAGAAATCGAAGTCAAGGTTTACGACAATGACCTCGAAAAAGCCATGCGCATTTTGAAGAAGAAGATTCAAAACGATGGCCTTTTTAAACGGTTAAAGCTGAAAAAAAGCTACGAGAAACCCAGCGAATTCAAAAGGCGCAAACAGCGCGAAGCACTTCGTCGGCAACGTATTGCTGCTTCCCGCAGTCGGCGTTACTAAGCACAATCCACAAGTGAAACACCCTGCCCGGCAAATGTTGAACCTTGCCGGGCAGTTTTGTTTAGTAGTACCCAGCCATGATTTCCAATCATGGCTGGGTGCTATTAGCTTTTAGCAACAAGGTTTTAGCTGACAAGTTCATAAAACAGAGTTATACAGATTGCTAACTGCTAAAGGCCAAGAGCTAAAAGCTTAACACGTAACCCAACCAGCACAATGACAACTTCCGACACCTACGAAAAAACTTTGCAGGCCATGTACAGCCTGCACCGGTTCGGTATCAAGCTGGGCCTGGACATCATCAGTGGCATGCTCAACGGCCTGGGCAATCCCCAGGAGACCTTCAATTGCATTCACATCGCGGGTACCAACGGCAAAGGGTCGGTCGCCTCAGCGCTTTCCACGATCCTGCACCGCGCCGGTTACCGGACCGGCCTGTACACCTCACCGCACCTGGTCAGTTTCAACGAAAGAATCTGCATCGACAACCAGCCGGTCTCCAATGACGACATCGTCGCCGCCCATGACCGCGCCGTGGCGGCTTTTAAGGGTGACCGCGAAAACACCTTCTTCGAGCTGACCACAGCCATGGCTCTGGACATATTCGGACAGAAACAGGTTGACTGGGCCATCATCGAAACCGGCATGGGCGGTCGGCTGGATGCCACCAACGTCCTCAACCCGGATCTGTGCATCATCACCAACATATCGATGGAGCACCAGACATATTTAGGGGACACCATCGCCCAGATCGCCGGCGAAAAAGGGGGCATCATCAAAAAAGGCGTCCCCGTGATTACCGGCGTACGCCAACCGGAAGCCATCGACACCATCGAGTCGCTGGCAAGAGAAAAAGAGGCGCCCCTAGCGCGTTTCAAAGAGACCTTCGACATCCGGCCGAGCACGGAAAGCATATTCAACTACCAAGGCATTGCCACCGATCTGGACATGGTGGCGATCGGTCTGCCGGGCGACCATCAGCTTGAAAATGCGGCCCTGGTCCTGGCCGCCTGCGAGACCTTGAACATGGCCGGAAAAGCAACCATCGCAACGGAGGCCATGCGCTACGGCCTCATGCAGAACCACTGGCCCGGTAGGCTGGAAATCGTGGCCGAGGCGCCCACCATCCTGCTGGACGGGGCCCACAACCTGGTTGCCTGTGAAGCTCTGGCCCACTTTCTGGAAACCCGCTATGCCGACCGGGACATTACGCTGGTGGTGGGCATCCTGGACGACAAGCCATACGAAAAAATGCTGAACCTGCTGGTGCCGAATTGTAAGAAACTGATCCTCACCCGCCCGATCATCGACCGGGCCCTGGAACCGGAAGCGCTCCTGCCGGTGGTCAAACCCTACGGCAAAAAGACCACCATCATCGCGAGTGTTCCGGAGGCCGTCAACCAGGCCATCGACTCCGCTGCACCGGAAGACGTCATCTGCATCGCCGGCTCCCTCTACGTAGTAGGCGAAGCCAGACACATGCTTGACATAACAGGAAGGATCAACTAATAGTCCGCATAACTGTGAGTGGTCCCATCATGATCAATCGAAAACCGCTCACACTTGGCATGGACTTGACTGATTTTAGCAAGTGACCCTGTCGACACATCGAGCTACAACGGTGTTCGTTCACAAGTGGTAGATTTTGGTTCTGGGCAAGGCTTGAGCATTTTTGAAACCGGAGGAATAGTGTTACTATTTCGAGGATAGCGCGGGAGCTTAACTTCGTGCTCAAAAAAGCGAAAACGCAGCCCAGGGCCATCCCGGCGTCGCCAAAAGGCTATGCCGGGCAAGAAGATGAAGCGTTTGTTATAGTAATATGTTGTTCGCTCACAAGTGGTAGATTTTGCTTCTGAGCAAGGCTTGAATATTTTTGAAACCGGAGGAATAGTTGCCGCTATTTCGAGGATTTCAAAAAAGTGAAAACGCGGCTCAGGATCAAAAGATGCCGCTTGTGAGTGAACAACCGAGCGCCCGTAGCCCAGGGGATAGGGCGTCAGCCTCCGGAGCTGAAGATCGCTGGTTCGAATCCAGCCGGGCGTACCAAAAATATTAAAGGGGTTAGCAATTCAATTGCTAACCCCTTTATTGTTCTTCAAGAAGCGCTTGCATCTGCACCGTTCGGCTTAAATTACTCCCAACAGCTTCAACCCGTCCCGAAAAAGAACAACCGCCAAACCGAACAAGGCCAGACCGAGAAAACGCATGGTATAGATGTACACCTTACCGACTAAAAAATGCTTCGATTTACCAACCAATAGCGCCAGCACAATTTTGGAGCCCACCAGCAGCGCATAAAAACTGCCAATAAAGGCCAGCGCCGCAATGCTGCTTTGGCTCAGGGCCTTGGTCATCGTGGGTGCCCCGATACTGATCCAGAAAGGTAAGGATGCGGGCTCAGGGCATTTACCAGGATACCCTTGGTCAAAGATTTCGGCCTGGCCGCCTTGAGATTCAGTTCGACACCCCGCGTCGACAAACTCTCGTAGCCCATAAACAGAAGGACGCAACCGCCGGTCAGGGCGATCAAGCCCAGTATGTTATGGAAATTGGATAAGTTTGCCAGAATGAAAACTGCTAAAATGATGATGGGCAGATCGGTGATAAAGGGTGCGAGCGCAACTTTGACACCCGCTTTTACATCGTGCCGCAGCGTTTCGGATATTACCAGGGTCAGGAGGGGACCCGGGGCCAAGCCGGCCGATAGGCCCAACAGGGTTCCGATAGTAAGAAAATGTATCATGTTCTGATTTCTGCCGCGACTGCATTCGCAGTTTTCGATAGTCTGCAATAGCATGAATTCGTAAAAATTCATGCAATTTAATTAGATTCAGGTGCGCGTAAATTAAACCTGAAAGGGGCGGCAAACACTTGCCACCCCTCATGCTTAGACGCCAGTCTATTTTCGCCCGCCAGACCGGTGGCGATAACACCGTTTGGCAGCTTGCGGAGCCCGGTCTCCTGTTCGTCCGATGTCTTTAATCTACCTTAAGGTTTATCAGCACCTTTGAAGTCTGGTCGCTGTCCAGGTACCCGAGGTCCTGGAGAATAACACCGATGAGTCGATGGGAACCCTTGGTTACATTCTCCTCAGCCTGGACAGCCAGGCTCTCCTGGAGCTGCCCCAGTTCGATAAACCCCATTTGAATGGCAACCTCTCCAAAGCGATTTTCCAGATTGTGCATTGCCGCTCCTTTCGGTACGATAACCTGTCCAGTACAGATCGTGGTCTGATGCGTCACTTATTTGGGTTGGCGATTCTATTTTTGGAGGATCAGCCTGAATGCATCTAACGGGCTACTTTCTATATCGGCACTATCTCCTATTCATTGAATCATTTTTTTACCTGCCACCGGAATCAACGCCATACAGAATCGTCCGGCACGTGATTATCGCGAGGGGTGCCATTTGGGGCACAGAGATATTGAACCAGAATCCGTTTTTTGAGTTAGCTTCCAGTCTTATCAGGATTCATAAACCTCGTATGAGGTTTCGCCCCCCAGCAGGATATCGATCTGGCTCTGAATCTGCTGGCGGGCCGGGTTTTTCACCCAGTTTTGCCAGTCCTTGGCGCTCTGCCAGGTACTGATGACCAGGCACTCACCAGGACTATCGATCCTGGTCAAGGTTTCACCGGATATATATCCGGGCTGCTCGATAGCCAGCGCCCGGAATTGTCTGAGCAAGGAGTTCAACGCTTCATCCTGCTTGCCCGAAAACCTGCGCTTGATTAGAATTTTTACCGTCATGGCGCCTCCTTTCTGTTCCACAGTGAACCAGCATAGCCGTCTCCCGTATCCGGGTTTCTGCCGGCGGGCTGTAACCATGTATGCATCGATAACCTTACACTGAACTTTCGGGAATCGTGAAAGTTAGGGTCCAGAATCAGGATCGGGATCGAAATCGCTATCGAAATCGAGGCCTGCCTGACGTTTCAGAAGCCGATTTCGATTCAGGCCGAAACCGATAGTTGAGATTACAGACCAGCAAAACAATCACTCCGCGGGGCTCACGGACAAAACCGGGCATTGGGCTTTGCGTACCACGCGATCAGTGGTCGAGCCCAGAAACAGGGTTTCCACCACGCCGTGGCCGCGCACGCCCAGGACAACCAGGTCAATGCCGTTTTCCCCGGCGTAATCCGTAATGGCTTCAAACGGCCGCCCCTCGATCACGGCCGTCTTGATCCGGCACCAGTTCATGGCCTCCGGCGTGATCAGGTCCGTCAGCCGCTGATCGAGCTTTTCTTTGATATCGCCCGTCTCCCCCGGCACACCGTCCAGGGTGGTTGCCAGAAAGTCGCTGTATACCTGGGGTTCCAGGACATGAATCAGGCGCAGTTCCGCTTCGAATTCCTGTGCCAGTCTGACCCCGTATTCAAGGGCGGCATTGGCGGCCGGTGAGAAATCGCAGCCCACCAGGATTTTCTTGAAGCGCAATCCCCGGTCAGGATCCGGCATCCGGCCCGGCGGGGTTTCCCTGACCACCAGCAAGGGACACGTGAGCGAACGCATCAGGCGCTCGGTGACCGATCCCAATATAAAACGTTTGAGGCCTGTGCGTCCATGGGTCGCCGAGATCGCCAGGTCAATTTCCCGGTCCGCCACCACCCGGGAAATCTCATCCGCCGGCGGCCCGGTGGCTACCACGGCTTCCCAGGGCACCGTCTGGGAGGCCATGAGGTCGGCAATCCGTTCCCGGGCGGTCTCGATACTCTGGGTTTGCAGATCGGGCGGCAGAAAATGGACGGTACCGTAAATGGCCGCGAACTGCAGATCGATGATGTGGCAAACCAGCAGGCGGGCATCAAATTCTTTGGCAATGGCCACACCATATGCGATGGTCTGGTTGGAATAATCTGAAAAATCAGTGGTACAAAGGATGGTTTTAAGTCGAACACGCATGTTTTTTCTCCTTTTTGCCGGTAGGATTCATCAAAAAGGTAATCAACAGGGTCAGACCGGGGCCGTGGAATAGCAGTCTCAGCGTGTCGCGCATGCAACGAAATGGAATAGAGCCCGGTAACCGATTCAGCGCTTCAACATTCTTAGGATATAGCTAAAATATAGGTGAAAGGCGTTGGGTTGTCAAAGAGATTAAAAGCCCGGGCTGCAGGTGCGCCGAGGGCTTAAATCTGCGCGGTTTTTGATTGGTCGCCGATGCCTCCCGGGTGCCTTGCATTTGCCCAGTGACGTGATTATACTTTGGAACCATGAAAGACGCCGATGAAAAAATACCCAACCCACGGGAACTGGAAAAGGAGATCGGGGAGTTTCTTTCCAAGAAATTCGGCCCGAACGTAAAAATAGCTTCACCGATCGTCATGCCGGAGCAGTTCCAGCAGGAAGAAGACGGTGAGATCAACAAAAGAGGACCCCGTTTGGAGTTCGATCTCAAACCGGAAGACCTCATTGCCTACCTGGATCAGTACATTGTCAAGCAGGACACGGCCAAAGCGATCCTGTCTACAAAAATCTGCACCCATTTCAACAGGATAAGGCGTCAAGAATCGTCCGACAACGAAGTGGCCGACATGGTCGGCAGAATCAAGAACAATGTCCTGATGATGGGCCCCACCGGTGTCGGCAAAACCTATATGATCAAGCTGATTGCCAACAAGATCGGCGTACCCTTTGTGAAAGGGGATGCGACCAAGTTCAGTGAGACCGGCTATGTGGGCGGGGATGTGGAGGACCTGGTCCGCGACCTGGTCCGGGAAGCCGACGACGATTTAGAACTGGCCCAGCACGGCATCATCTATATCGATGAAATCGATAAAATAGCCGGCAGCCGCAATCTGATCGGCGCCGATGTTTCGCGGTCCGGTGTCCAGCGCGCCCTGCTCAAACCCATGGAGGAAACGGAAGTCGACCTCAAAGTGCCCCACGATCCAATTTCCATGATTCAAGAGATCGAGCGCTTTCGTAAAACCGGATCAAAAGATAAACAGACCGTCAATACCCGCAACATCCTGTTCATCATGAGCGGTGCTTTCGGCGGCCTGGATGAAATTATTGGTAAACGCCTCAATTCCAAACAAATAGGATTCGGTTCCGCACTCCAGCCGCGGGACATGTCGACAGACCTGCTGGGGCGGGTTACGTCCGAAGACCTGCTGAAGTTCGGGTTCGAATCCGAATTCGTCGGCCGGCTGCCGGTCCGGGCCGTATTCGAGTACCTCGCCGAAGAGGACCTGTTTGCGATCCTGAAAAATCCCAACAATCCGATTATCCTGGGTAAAAAACTTGATTTCGGTGCTTACGGCATTGAAGCCAAGTTCGACGACAGCGCCCTGGAACTGCTGGCCCGCGATGCCCACAGCGAGAATACCGGTGCGCGGGGACTGGTAAGTGCGGTGGAACGGGCCCTTTTGGCCTTTGAAAGGCAATTGCCCTCCAGTGACGTCAAACAATTTCCCGTTACCGGGGCGGTGATCCGTGAACCGGAAGCTGCCCTGGAGCATCTCAAAGCCCAGTCCGACAAGGTCGTGTCCGAGTTCGAAACCCTGGCCGAAAACGAAAAGCAGCGCATAATGGATTACCTGCGGGAAAACGGCGCGGTCCTGTCGGACAAGTACAAGCTGACGCTCACCGACACGCGCCTGGACCTGGCGGCCACTTTTTACTGCCGGAACGTCATCGATATCGATCAGGCTCTCACCCGGTTGAAAAGCTTTTACGATGACGTCAAAAAGATAGAATTGGAGTTTTTCAACAAGCATGATATAAACATCGTCCTTGAAGAAGATGCCGTTGATTTCATTATTGAAAAACGGGTGCTGGCCGAGCTGGACCTGGACCAACTGTATGAAATATTGACCGACGATTTTGCATTGGGCCTGAAACTGGTCAAGGAGAAAACGGGAAGGCACCGCTTTTTCATATCCCGGCAGGCGCTTACCAATGCGGATGACTATGTGGGCACGCTTTTAAAGGACGACCTGGACGCGGACAAAGACCAACTGCCCGGTCCTTGACCCCACCTTTAAAAACTAAATCCCATATCCGGCTGCCCAGCGGTCATAACCGTTGCGCCCACTAACAACAGAAAAGGTTAAAGAATATATGATCGGCATTTCCAAGCTTTACTGTGGCACGGTCGAACCATCCGACGCGCTGCGCTACGGACGGCATTCGGGTTCGCTGCCTTCGCACCTGCTGCAGTTTTCAGAAGACAAGAAACCGGTGGTTGTCTGGAATATGACCCAGCGCTGCAACCTGAAATGCGTCCATTGCTATGCCCATGCCAAGGACAGGGCGTTTACAGGTGAGCTGACCACAACCCAGGGCAAAGCGCTCATCGATGACCTGGCGGCCTTCGGGTCCCCGGTTATTCTTTTCTCGGGCGGGGAGCCCACCATGCATCCGGACCTGCCGGAACTGGCCCAGTATGCGGTGGACAGGGGCATGCGGGCGGTCATCTCCACCAACGGAACCCTCATTACCGCAGACCTGGCCCATACACTCAAAGAGATCGGTCTGTCGTATGTGGGCATCAGCCTCGATGGCCTTGAAAAGATCCACGACCGCTTCCGCGCGGTAAAAGGCTCCTTTCAATCCGCCCTCGAAGGCATCCGAAACACGCAGAAAGCCGGGATCAAAGTCGGTCTGCGCTTCACGGTCAACCGTTTCAACTACCAGGACATTCCCGGTGTTTTCGACCTTCTGGAGGAGATGGACATCCCGCGGGTCTGCTTCTATCACCTGGTCTACTCAGGCCGCGGATCCAAGCTGGTGGAAGACGACCTGACTCACGTCCAGACCCGTGAGGTGGTCGACCTTATCATAGACCGGACCCGGGATCTGCACGAGCGGGGTAAGCCCAAAGAAGTCTTGACCGTGGACAATCATGCGGACGGCCCTTATCTTTACCTGCGTATGCGCAAAGAGAATCCCGAGCGGGCCCAGGAAATCCTGGAACTGCTGAAAATGAACGAGGGCAACAGTTCGGGCCGCGGAATCGGCTGCGTCAGCTGGGACGGCGAAGTTTATGCCGACCAGTTCTGTCGCCATACCAGTTTCGGCAATATCAAGGATCGGCCCTTATCCGAAATCTGGACGGACACGTCCAATGAACTGCTTCAGAAACTCAAGAACAAAAAGGCCTACGTGACGGGCCGCTGCGCCACCTGCCAGTGGTTGGATATCTGCGCCGGCAACTTCCGGGTCCGCGCCGAAGCAATCACGGGCGACCTGTGGGCGCCTGACCCGGCCTGTTATCTGACCGACGCAGAGATTTCGGAAACGCTGTAACTATTTGAAGGTATTCGAACCATAAACAGAAGGTGCTGTTGGCTGTCATTCTGAGAAGTGAAAACGACGAGCCGACTTCGCCAGCCGACTCCGCCATAGCGACAAGGCTGCGTCGGCCGGATAGTAGCGACAGCTACGACGGCTGAAAGAATCCCTCCCGATTGGGAAACAACCTTAAATTGAAAGGGTGAAAGGAACGCGCTATGATCTTCCCTGACTATCGTCCCCGCAGAATGCGCAGCAACGAGAATTTTCGCCGGATGGTCCGTGAAACCCGCCTGGATGCCGCGGACCTGATCCTGCCGCTTTTTGCCATTGGCGGCCAGGATGTGAAAAATCCCATCGATTCGATGCCGGGTCATTTTCAACTCTCGCTGGACAACCTGGTGAAGGTGGCCCGCGAAGCTAAGGAGCTGCGCATTCCGGCGATCATGCTCTTCGGCATACCGGACAAGAAAGACGCCCTGGGTACAGCCGCCTACGCTAAAAACGGCATCGTCCAACAGGCGGTCAAGGCGGTGAAGGACAAAGTCCCGGACCTGGCCGTAATCACGGATGTCTGCCTGTGCCAGTACACCGATCACGGGCACTGCGGGGTGGTTGAAGGCCAGACCATCGACAATGACGCCTCTTTGGACCTGCTGGCCCGGATCGCGGTCAGCCACGCGCGCGCCGGCGCCGACATGGTGGCGCCTTCGGATATGATGGATGGGCGGGTGGCCGAGATCAGGAACAGTCTGGATGAAAACGACTTCGACCATATTCCCATCATGGCGTACAGTGCGAAATACCACTCGGCCTACTACGGCCCCTTTCGCCAGGCCGCCCACTCGGCCCCCCAGTTCGGTGACCGGCGCACCTACCAGATGGATCCGGCCAATGCCCTGGAGGCCATCCGGGAAGCCGCCATGGACGTCGAGGAAGGTGCCGACATTATCATGGTAAAACCGGCGCTGTCTTACCTGGATATTATCTGCCGGATCAGAGAGGAGATCGATCTGCCGGTGGCGGCTTATAACGTCAGCGGTGAATTTGCCATGATCAAAGCGGCCGAAAAAATGGGCTGGATAGACGGCACCAAGGTCATGCTGGAAACCCTGACCTCGATCAAGCGGGCCGGGGCGGACATGATCCTGACCTACTTCGCGATTGAGGCGGCCAGGGCACTGCGCACCTGATAAAGTGAATTAAGGTCTGCATTCATCGAATATTGCGATAGGTTTCAGGTGTTGGGACTAGCCTGGCATCCATACGGAGGATCAGGAAGACTTAACACCCAATGCATAACGCAATATTCGGGTTTCAGCCATAATCGAAATCGGTATCGTTATCGGGATCGAAATCGGATTCCGATACGTCATGCGGGCCTCGATTTCGATAGCGATTTCGATACCGATACTGGGCCTGAACCTTCGTCAAGCCCGAAAGTTGAGATATAACCCTTAACACGTATTGCAAAGAATCATGAATCCACACCCCCACCATGCATCGAAACCGGGCGGACACCCCGGCGGAACATCCAAAGGGGCCACGCTGCGGCTGGTCGCCTGGGAAATTACCCGCAACTGCAACCTGAACTGCGTCCATTGCCGGGCCGCAGCCACATACGGCCCCTATGAGGGCGAACTCGATACGGCGGCCTGCCTGCGGCTTCTGGATCAAATTGCCAAAACCGGGGAACCGATCGTCATCCTGACCGGCGGCGAACCCCTGCTGCGGCCGGATATCTTTGAAATCGCCCAATACGGCACCGACAAGGGCCTGCGGATGGTCATGGCCCCGAACGGCACGCTGGTGACCCCGGAGAATGCCGCCAAAATGGCGGCGGCCGGCATCCGCCGCATCAGCATCAGTATCGACGGGGCGACGGCTGAATTTCATGACCGCTTCCGGGCGGTCGAGGGTGCCTATGCCGGCGCCCTGCAGGGCATCGAGAACGCCACCCAGGCCGGTATCGAGTTTCAGATCAATACCACGATTACGTGGGCCAACCTGGACCAGATTCCGAAGATCCACCAGCTGGCCATTGATCTGGGCGCGGTCGCCCACCATATCTTCCTGCTGGTGCCCACCGGCCGCGGTAAATACATTGCCGACCAGGAGATAACCGCGGAAGAGTATGAACAGACCCTGAACTGGTTCTACGATCAACGCGAAAAAAGTCCGCTGCAGCTCAAGGCGACGTGCGCCCCGCACTACTACCGCATCTTGCGGCAGCGCGCTTCCGACGAAGGCAAATCCGTCACCTTCAACTCCCATGGCCTGGACGCGGTTACCCGCGGCTGCCTGGGCGGGACCGGGTTTTGCTTTATCTCCCACACCGGTATCGTGCAGCCGTGTGGTTTTCTGCACGTGAACAGCGGCGATGTCACCCAAACGCCCTTCGACGAGATCTGGAATTCTTCCGACGTCTTCACCCGCCTGCGGGATTTTAAACAATTAACCGGCAAGTGCGGCGCCTGTGAATACAAGCGCGTCTGCGGCGGCTGCCGGGCCCGGGCCTTCGAAGCCACCGGGGAATACATGAACGAAGAACCTTTGTGCAGTTATGAACCGGCCTTAAAAAGCAAAGCCTGACCCTTCCAACTTCCGGCCATTCACCAGTCCGCCTGGTCAGCAGGGCCAGGCTTTGGATTGCCCCTGAATGGGGCCTCACCGCCAAAACACAACTACAAAACCATGCATCACGCAGAGGCGCAGAGAATCTTGTTTTACGGCCTAGCCGCAAGCCTCTGACTCCCGGATAGCGGGACAGGCTTGGTCCTGAGGACCAGGTTTTTAAAGGCGAAATTAGCCGCGGTCATGCGGTCCGTCGCAGGCTTCCCGCTTGCGTTTTTTTCACAAATGGGCGATGCTGGTTTTATAGACCTGACAGTTCCCCTGCTACCGGAAGCCTGCCCTGCCCTTCACCATCACAGCCTGAATCTTGCACCTGTGTCGATCTCAATCGCGGTCTTGGCACCACCAGGTCTAACCCGGCTATTTCATGGAATTTGCGGGTTAAATGCTATCGGGAAACCAAGGAGCTTGCCATGAAAATCAAAGACCTGATGATTCCGGATCCCATCACCATCACCCAGGAAGCCACCATCCAGGACGCCATTGCCGTTATGAAGGCCAACTCGATCCGCCACCTGCCCGTGGTGGCCGCGGGAAAGCGGTTTGTCGGCCTGGTGACCCTGGCAGACCTGAAGCAGGGGTTGATTCCTTCAATGGTGGCCGGTGTTACGCTCGCGGACCTTATGATCAAGGACACTATCTCCGTATCCCCCAACAGCGACATCGAAATCGCCGCCCGCCTGATCTACGAGCACAAAATCAGCGGCATGCCGGTCCTTGAAAACAATACCCTGATCGGTATCATTACGGAAACCGACATGCTGCGCGCCTTTATCGACATGATGGGAATCCTGACAGCCTCTTCGCGGATTGATGTCCGGGCCGGGGAAAATGGACGCGGCGGGTTTCAAAAGGCCCTGGAGGTGATCAACGCCAGCGGCGGCGACGTCATAAATGTCGGCATCGCTACCTTGCAGTCCACCGGCCGCATTTACTACTTCCGCCTGAAAGAATGTAAAACCGCAAGCATCTGCAGTGCATTGCAAGCAGACGGCTTTGAAGTGGTCAACTCTACCGATTAGTTCAGGTAGATAGACTGAAGCAAACCCTCAAAGAAGGTAGCCACCTTCAGCCTTCAGTCTAAACGCCTTGGCAGATGGTTATTCATCTGCCAAGGCGTTCAACACCAGCGTCAACGGCCGGTCCTCTTCGCTGTTTCCTGTAAACCGGATGGGCCCCGGACGGCGGTAGTTGTCCGCTCCCGGCGCGGCCGCCAGCCACTGCTCCCGGAAGGCCTTGACTACCTGGAAAGCCACCGAATCCAGCTCAACCACACTTTTTTCCAGAACCAGAGACAATTTACCCTTGCGTTCTTCCAGGCGCATGAGCGGGGCAATGGGAATGCCCACCGGCTCCCAGTGGGAAAACTCTTTCTCGAGATTCTTGATGGCCGCCATCTGGCCGGTGGCTCCGTTGGCAATGAGGCTGAACACCGTCAATCCGAGGTTGTAGGTGTAGTTGCAGTCAAAGCGGGTGGGATGACTGCCGCGGCCGTCGTAGCCGTAAAAGTGGCGCTGGGTTTTGAATTTGGGCATCGACATGGCGTAGATTTTCATGACGGCCGCCGGCACCTCATCCTCCGCCTGAATGATGCCTGCTTTTACCAGGGTCTGCGTCAGGGTCTTGATGGAAAAGATGCTCTTTTTCATAAGCAGGTAGGGTCCTTTCCGGTAATCTTTGAAAAGCACCGGACCGATATTGGCCGGATCCAGCCCACTGGCCGTCATGGTTTTTTCAAAGTACTTTCTTGCGATGCCAACCTTGTAGAGGCCCTTTTCCTTCAGGATGTCCAGGTAATCCTTGACCAGCCCCATCAGGATCTTGTCCGTCTGAACCAGGGAAAACTGGAAGTTGCCATGGCTGTCCCTTTCAGTCAGAAGCCCTTCCTGGAAAAATTCCGGGATGTCGTTGAACAGGTCGTTATCGCGGGCATTCCATATGGGCAGCCCACCATTCTCACCGGACAGCTGCTGGAGCCGCCGGAGATATTCCAGTTTCTCTTCCAGGGCGGGAAACGTCTTGTGGAAATCGACATCGTGGGTGTCTTTGTAGTCCGCGATAATCGTGCTGAGCTTGATAATGAAGGTCTGGATTTCGTTGATGAATTCCAACACCCCTTCCGGGATGACCAGTACGCCGTAATTCTTGCCGACCGCAGCCCGCCGCACGATGCCGGCGCAGATGACCCGGGACAGGTGCCGCAGGGTCATGCCGTAGGCCGTGTAGTCGGTCGTGCCCTCCTTTTCCGCGGCCGCGATGCGCCGCTTGTCCACGTAGTCGGCGAGATCTTCTCCAATCAGCGTGATGTTGGCATGGGTCTGCAGGGCCACTTCCAGGGCCAGGTGGCTGGCCACCCGCCCCATGACCTTGCAGATGTGCCAGTATTTGACATCCGAACTGGCATCGGTACACAAGTTGCTGATATTCTGGGCGAAACCGCGCGCAGCCGAGTGGAACCCAAACGACATGGCGCACAGGACCGCGCCGTTTGCATCGCGTACCTGGATATCACCATCGATGGTCTTGGGAACGCCGATTACCTGGACCACGTCGTCCAGCATTTCCTGGGCCAGGAAGGCGGCGTTGGTATTGGAATCGTCTCCGCCCACCACGACCAGGGCATCGAGCCCCAGGGACTTGCAGGTCTGCCGTGAAAGGGACATTTTCTCGGCCGTGTCGATCTTGGTCCGCCCGGTTTTGATCATGGTAAACCCGCCGAGATTCCGGTATTCAGCCACCGCCGCAGCGGTCAGCTCAACCACTTCATTTTCGATGATCCCGTCCGGTCCGAGCCAGAAGCCGTACAGGGTGGAATCCGGGTTGGCCTTTCGCATGGCATCGAACAGCCCGGCAATGACGTTATGCCCGCCAGGCGCGGGGCCGCCCGAAAATACCACCCCGATTTTACGCTTGCGTTGAAAGGCGGCGACAAATTTCTCATCGGCGTCGGGATAACGCTTCACCGCCTGGACCTGGTTGTGAATGATACCCGGCAATTGACGGCGGGCGTCCTGATCGATTTCGAACTGGTAATCCGGACAGGCCTCCAGCCGGGTGTGACGGCCGGCAAAGGCATCGCAGGCTGGCGGGATGAACGCCCGTCGTTCGCGCAGCTCGGTATTGATGTTACTTGTGGCCTGTTTCACATCCGGGTGCTGCAGCAGGGTTTCCAGGTTTTTGGTTCCGTTCACGGCCATGTATTTATCTCCGAAATTCTGTATGTTACAAACATTCTGCGTTTAAGGTAGCAGTGCTGATGGATGGCCATATTACCTGTCCCGGACGGAAAGTGTCAAGGAGATTAGCCCCCGGTTGGCAGCCAGCCCTATCCGCTGCCCACAGAACGTCAGCGCGAAAAGACCGGCCGGATCCGGCCATTGGCAAAGGCGAAATAACTTCCCGGATGAAGTTTTGCTTGACTCCGGGCACTGTGGATAGTAAATGGGTGATCCATTACAATGCGTTCAGTCCCATTAAAAGCACGTCCTCAAACACTAAACAAATCTTTACTTTACGTAGCATCTGATATATATCGAACCATCGGTCAGGACGACAGAATACCCGCCCATTACAGGGCATTAACCGACCGAAACGTGGTTCTAACGGAAACAGGATGTTTCTCGGTGGAAACATCAGACAAACAGAGGCATTTAAAAGGAGGATTTAAGATGAAAAAAGGTCTTGTAATGGGGTTGGTATTAGCAACGGCAATACTGTTTGGTTTTTCGGCAACCGCCATCGGATCGGATATCGATCTCGCCAAAAAATCCACACTGGAACAGATCACCAAGCGCGGAGAACTGAGAGTGGGTTTCGAAGCCGGCTACCTGCCGTTTGAAATGGCGGACAAAAAAGGGCGCTTCATCGGCTTCGACATCGATATGGCCAAAGAGATGGCCAAGGCCATGGGCGTTAAGTTCGTACCGGTCAACACGGCCTGGGACGGTATCATTCCGGCCCTGATTACCAAGAAATTTGATATTATTATCAGTGGTATGACGGCTACCCAGGAAAGAAACCTCAAAATCAACTTTGCCGATCCTTACATCATCGTCGGCCAGACCATCCTGCTGAACCCGAAACACAAAGGCAAAGTCAAATCCTACAAGGACCTCAACAATCCCAAGTACACCCTCACCTCCAAACTGGGCACCACCGGTGAACAGGCCATTAAACGCCTGATTCCCAGAGCAACATATAAATCTTTTGAAGTTGAGTCAGAAGCCGCTCTGGAAGTTCTCAACGGCAAAGCGGATGCCACCGTTTACGACCTGCCCTTTTGCGCCACCTTCATGGCCCAGCAGGGTAAAGGCAAACTCATCTTCCTGGACGAACCGTTCACTTTCGAACCGTTGGCCTGGGCGATCCGCAAAGGTGATCCTGATTTCATGAACTGGCTGAACAACTTCCTGCGCCAGGTAAAAAATGACGGCCGCTACGAGAAAATTTACAACAAATGGATCAAGAGCACAGCCTGGATTAAAGACATCGAATAGGCTCCCGGTATAAGCACCACCGGACTCTTACTTCAAGCCGGCATCCCGGGTAACAAAGGGTTGCCGGCCTGTTTTGCAAACAGGATGGGACATGGAATCATCAAGCCTACAAAAACCACGTACAAAGGCGAACCTGACGTTCTGGATCTGCACTTTCTTCCTGGGCATTATCGCCTTGCTCGCCTTTCTCTACGCGGCCACCATCAAAATTGACTATGTCTGGCGCTGGTATAACATCCCCCGCTATTTTGCAAATATAGATCAGATAGAGACTCAGTCCGACATTGACGGCACCGTGGAATCTATCTCCGTGGGCAGCAAACAGACGGTGATCACTGTGAAAGGTGTCGATGGTGTTGAAAGCTACACCATCGAGCACGAAAAGGTAGATGTCAGGGTTGAGGAGGGTGATTTTATTTCCCCGGGCGACACCCTGGGGGCCTATGATGAATGGCGCCCCGGGATTTTGCTCCAGGGTATGTGGATCACCCTGAAAGTGAGCGTTTATTCAATCGTTTTCGGTATTTTGATAGGACTCATCGGGGGGATTGCCCGCCTATCTTCGAATCCGGCTTTCAAATGGGCCTCGATCACCTACGTTGAAATAGTCCGCGGTTCGCCGCTCCTGGTTCAGATTTTTATTTGGTACTTCGTCCTGGCCACCCTCATTAACGAGTTGCTTAAACAATACGGTGCGGCCGAAATACCGGCCCTCTGGTACGGCGTCGCCGCCCTGGCCTCCTTTACCGGCGCCTATGTGACCGAGATCGTGCGGGCCGGCATCCAGTCCATCCACCAGGGGCAGTCGGAAGCCTCCCGCTCCCTGGGCATGACCTATGCCCAATCCATGTATCACGTTATTCTGCCCCAGGCCATGCGGCGTATCCTGCCGCCCCTGGCAGGCCAGTTCATCAGCCTGGTCAAGGATTCATCCCTGCTGGGGATGATCGCCATCCGGGAACTGACCAAGGCCACCCGGGAAGCCATTACCGTCAGCCTGCAGCCTTACGAATTCTGGTTCGTCTGCGCCATTATGTACCTCGTGCTGACCTTTGCGCTGTCAATGTTTGTCCAGTATCTGGAAAGGAGGTATGCAACCTCGTGATAGATGTCAAAAATGTCTATAAAACCTTTCTGGTACCCCACGAAGTCAAGGCCCTCGTGGACGTGACCACCAAAATAGAAGCCGGCGAAGTGGTGGTGGTCATCGGACCTTCCGGTTCCGGGAAAAGCACCCTGCTCCGCTGCCTCAACCATCTGGAGACCGCCACCAGCGGTCATATCATCATAGACGGCATCGATATCCTCGACCGCAAGACCAACATCAACAAGGTCCACGCGGAAGTAGGGATGGTCTTCCAGTCTTTCAATCTGTTCCCGCACAAAACCGTCCTGGAAAACGTCACCCTGGCCCAGACCGTGGTTCGTAAACGACCCAAGAAGGAAGCCACGGACAAGGCCATGGCCCTCTTGAAAAAGGTAGGGATCATCGACAAGATTAATGTCTATCCCGACCAGCTTTCGGGCGGCCAGCAACAGCGGGTGGCCATTGCCCGCGCCCTGGCCATGGAACCCAAGATCATGCTGTTTGACGAACCGACGTCCGCGCTCGATCCGGAGATGATCGGCGAAGTCCTGGATGTCATGAAGGCCCTGGCCAAGGAAGGTATGACCATGATGTGTGTCACCCACGAGATGGGGTTTGCCCGTGAAGTTGCGGACCGGGTGATCTTCATGGACGAGGGCAAGATTGTCGAAGTCGGTACCCCGGAGCACTTTTTCGAGAATCCGGACCACGAACGAACCAAGTTGTTTCTGAGCCAGATTTTATAATTCCCCATCGCAAGATCGCGGGTACGGCTCCAAACGGTGGCTGTGCCCGCAGATGCCCTGAGGCGTCCGGCTTCTCACTGACCTGAACCGACTATTCCCCCGAAATATCAAGCATTCCTATTTACACCACATATTGTATCTTAACCGTCTAACATCTACTCAATATTGTGTTTCTGCTTTACATGGCCCGACCCATCTGGTATACACTGAAGCATTGCGCTGAGCAGAAAAACACCGTCATTTCTGATTGACCCTAAACAAGGTAAGCCCACATAAATGCGACTGAAAAAGCTGGAAATCACCGGTTTTAAATCCTTTCATGAAAGATCCATCATCCAGTTCCCGGATGGCATATCAGCCATTGTGGGGCCCAACGGGTGCGGCAAAAGCAACGTGGTCGATGCCCTGCGGTGGGTCATGGGCGAACAGAGCGCCAAACAGCTGCGCGGCAAATCCATGGAGGATGTCATTTTCTCCGGCACGGCCGGTATCCCCTCGCTCAACATGGCTGAAGTGTCCCTGACACTCTCCAATGAAAACGGGAACGGCCCGGAAGAATTCAAGGATTTCACAGAAATCATGATTACCCGGCGGGTGTACCGCAGCGGGGAACGGGTCTATTACCTCAACAAGCAGCCCTGCCGCCTCAAGGATATCTACAACATTTTCGTGGGTAGCGGCATGGGGGCCAGGTCGTACGCGGTGATCCAGCAGGGCAATATCGGCGCCATCACCGACGCGAACCCGGAAGAACGCCGGGCTTTCATTGAAGAAGCATCCGGGGTTACCCGTTACAAGACCAGGAAGACCGAAGCCCTGCGCAAAGTAGCTTCCACCCAGCAGAACCTGCTGCGGCTCAACGACATCACCTCGGAAATCAGCCGCCAGATGGCCAGCCTCAAGCGCCAGGCGCGCAAGGCCGAGTTGTACAATAAATTCAAAGCACGCATCCGCGAACTGGATGTCAGGCTGTCTTTTGTTTACCATGCTGAATTTACCCAAAAAATATCCGATTCCGAAATCCTGCTGAAAGAGCTGAATGACGCCGACCTGGAACATTCCGCCGAATTGAAACGCATCGATGCGGCCGTGGAAGAAATCAAATTCAAACGGGAAAAAAAGAGCCACCAGATCAGCGAACAGAAAACCCAGCGCTATGACGGCCAACGTTCCATCGATCGTATGGAAAACGACATGGCGCACCTGCGCAATGAAATCCAGCGTCTCACCAGTGAAATTACCGAACTGGAAGACGCCGGTAAGGACCTTGAATCCAAAAATGTCAAGCTCGTCAGCGAAATCAACCAGGTAGAAGCTCAGAATCAGACGTTCACCGACCGGATTACAGAAGTCCGGGCAGCCCTGGACAAGGAACGGTCGGCCTCCCAGAAACTGATCGACCGTCAAGGCGGGCTGGAAAGCACCCTGGAAAATGCCAAGGCCGACCACATGGACCTGGTCACCCAGGAAGTGCGCTTGAAGAATATCTCGCAGAACGCTTCCCGCAATCAGGAAAACCTGACGCGGCGCCTCAAGCGGGTCGACGAAGAAGCCGCCCTGGCCCAAAAAGCCCTGGCGGATCTGCAGCGCAACAAGGATCAGCGCGACGAAGAGCTGCGCATCACCAAGCGCGAAATCGCCCGCCTGAACAGGCGGGTGGATGAAACCCAGGCCGATCTCAAGGAGAAAAACAGCGCCCTGGGACAGCAGGTAAAAAAAGTCCAGACCCTCGAATTCGAAAAGAACCGCTCCCGTTCGAAGTACGCCACCTTGAAGAAGATGGAGGACAATTTCGAATGGTACAAGGACGGCGTGCGGGCCGTGATGCAGGCCAACCAGCAAGCATCCCAGGACACACCCGCTGCGCTGCAAGCCGATATTCTCGGCCTGATGGCCGATATTCTGGATGTCCCCGCGCAATATGAAACCGCCGTGGAAGCGGTTTTGGGTGAATCCCTGCAGTACGTGCTGGTCAAGGATATGCAATCCGGCGTAAATGCCGTGGAGTATCTGCGCAACGAGGCGGCCGGACGCAGCGGTTTCATCCCGGTGGCGGACCTGAACGGAGCCCAGGGGCAGCCTCCGGCCGACACGGCCGAAGATCTGCTCATCCAGCATGTGACCGCCCAGGCCGGTTACGAAAAACTCACCGCGGATCTTTTAGGTCGGGTCCTGGTGGCCGCTGATCTGGCGGCGGCAAGGGAGCTGCGTGCCAAAACCGCCAATCAATGGGCCGTGGTTACCCTGCAGGGCGACCTGATCACCGCCGGTGGTGTCCTGGTTGGCGGCAGCCGGGATAAACTGGCCGGAATCCTGGCCAAGAAAGCGGAAATCAAAACCCTGGCCGATGACATCGCAGACCTGGAAAAGGAACTGGTGACCAGCCATGCCGCCCAGGAGAAAATAGCGGCCGCAGTTCGCCAAACGGAAGTAGAATTGCAAAAGCTCAGCGAGGAGCGCGGGGAGCAGATTCAGGATGAAATCGAGGCTGAAAAAGCCCTGTACAAGGTGACCGAAGACTTGAAACACGCCCGGCGCCACCTGGAAGTAGTCCAGCTGGAACAGGAACAGATCATGGGTGAAGCAGACGATACGACCGCTGAAATGAACCGGACCAACGCAGCCATTGAAAAAATCGGGATCCGCATCGCCACCGCCCAGGAAACCGTGGCGGCCACCAACAGCCAGATCGAAACGCTCAAGGCGGAGATGGAAGGTTTCAACCGGAACATTATTGATCTCCAGATGAAACTGACCTCCGCCGAAGCCGGTCTGGAAAACAGCAAAACCACCCTGCGGCGCCTGAATGAATTCCAGGCGGATGGCTTGGCCCGTAAAGAGCAGTTGGAAGCCGAAATCACCCGCAAGGCCCGCAAGATGACCGAATCAAAATACCGTATCGACGAAAGCGAAGCGTCCCTCAAGGGCCTTTACGAACAGGTGCAGAAGCTTGATGCGGCCCTGGAGAGCAATGAGCAGGATTTTAGCGCCATCGACGACCAGCTGCGTGAAAGCGACCGCAAGGCCTCGCGGCTGACGAGTAAACGGGAAGCCGCCAACCAGAAAATTCGCCTGGTCGAGCTCGATCTTTCCCAGCAGCGCCTGCAGCGTGAAAACCTGGAAAACCGCCTGATCGAACGCTACCACAAAACCCTGGCCGAGTTCCGGCGCGAGTTCGCCGAACAGCCGGATAATGCTCAGGATACGCCGCAGCAGACGGTCGCCCAGATGGAATCCGAGCTGGAAAGAAGTCGTAAGCGCATTGCGAGCATTACCGATGTCAACCTGGGCGCCATCCGCGAATACGACCAGTTGAAGGACCGGCAGGATTTTCTAAACGAGCAGCGGGATGACCTGCTCAAAGCGATCGATGACCTGCACCGGGTAATCCGGAAAATCAACCGGATTACCCTGGAAAAATTCATGGAGACCTTCAACGCGGTCAATGAAAAAATCGGTGAAATCTTCCCGCGCCTCTTCGAGGGCGGTACCGCCAAGCTTATCCTGACCGAACAGGGCAATCCGCTGGAATCCGGCGTGGAATTCATGATCCAGCCTCCCGGCAAAAAACTCACCCGCATGAGCTTGTTGTCCGGTGGCGAGAAGGCACTTTCCGCCATCGCCTTTGTCTTCTCCATTTTCATGCTCAAACCGGCCGCTTTCTGCCTGATGGACGAAATCGACGCGCCGCTGGACGACGCCAACGTCTTCCGGTTCAACGAACTACTCCAGATAATCGGGGCCAAATCCCAGATTGTCATTGTCACCCACAACAAACGCAGCATGGAATTTGCCGACACATTGTTCGGGATTACCATGGAAAAGAAAGGTATCTCGAAAATCGTCTCGGTGAACTTCGACCGCGACGGCAGTCAGTCCGGTCCGGACGATTCTGAACTTGACGTAGCCGCCAATCAATAGTATCCGCAATGCAGTTTTCAGCTCCTTGGAAGGATTGGTTTACCTGTCATTCCGAGGAGCGGCAGTGACGAAGAATCCCCCACTCTATAGCACGCGCTCAGCCCGTCGGAGACTCTTCGCTGCGCTCAGAGTGACAACATTACATGGCAACAAATTGCAGCCCAAATGTATACTTAAGATCGGCTAGCGTTCAGCCAAAGCCGCACAACCAAGAGGCCCAATATGGCATTTGGATGGTTTAAAAAGAAAGGCCCGGAAACGGAAGACGGGCCTGCTGAGGAGCAAATATCCCAACCGGGCGAAGACCCAATTGCTCCTGATGATGATTCCCCCGATACGATGGAGGCCGCCCTGGGACCTGATATGCAGGCCGATGCGGTTGAAGATGACGATCCGGTGTCTGCCCCTGTCGATCAGGAAACCGAAGCGTCGGCAGAAGATACGCCCCCGCCGGAGCCGGGCCCGGAAGCGGATGCGGAAAAATCGGGCGGCTTTTTCAAACGTCTGCAAAGCGGCCTTTCCAAAACCCGTAAGGTCCTGACCACGGATATCGACGAATTGTTCACCGGCAAGGTCAAAGTCGATGACGATATGCTGGAGGACCTTGAAGAACTGCTGATCACCGCCGATATCGGGGTGCAGACCACGCTGGAGATTGTGGAGCGCCTGCGCAAGAATGCGCCGCGGATATCCGGCCCCGAGGATTTGAAAGAGATTCTGAAAGCTGAGATCCGGGCCCTGCTGAACATCGCTGCTGAAAACGATCGGGAATCCGCTGCCAAACCGCATGTCATCATGGTCATCGGGGTCAACGGGGTCGGAAAAACCACGACAATCGGGAAACTGGCCGCCAAAGCCCATGCGGCCGGCCGGAAAGTCCTGATCGCCGCCGCCGATACCTTTCGGGCCGCAGCCATCGAGCAGTTGACCATCTGGGCCGAGCGCGCCGACGCAGATATCGTCAAACACAAGGAGAACTCCGACCCGGCGGCCGTGGCCTACGACAGTGTCGAGGCGGCCATGGCCCGGGGCAAGGATCTGGTCATCATCGATACGGCCGGCCGCCTGCACACCAAGGTTAACCTCATGGAGGAGTTGAAAAAGATAAAGCGCTCCGTTTCCAAGAAGCTGGCGGACGCGCCCCACGAAACCCTCCTGGTCCTGGATGCCACCACCGGCCAGAATGCCCTGTCCCAGGCCAAGCTGTTCAACGAGGCCATGGATATCACCGGCCTGGCCCTGACCAAGCTCGACGGCACCGCCAAGGGCGGCATCGTGGTGGCCATCAGCAGCAGCTTGAACATCCCGCTGCAATATATCGGCGTGGGGGAACAGATCGACGATCTGCAGGTATTCGATCCTGAAAAATTTGTCGATGCGCTTTTCTAATTCGTTGCGCTGATACAAGTTCCCTTTTCTGCGCTGCCTAAAGAAAAGGTTCAAAGCGCGTGCTGTTGTAATACGGACCCCAAGATGCAGCGCGTCCGAAATCCGCACAGTTGCCCGCATCCAACCGTACACACTCTCGATGTGTAAGACCCCCTACCGTTTTGCTACCCCATTTGCTTTCCTGTACAGGATTTGGTAATATTTTTCCATTGTTAGGAGGTCTCAAACCGTGTCATCTCTGGCCGACATCGTCTTTCAATCATCCGCCACCTTTACTTTCATAGAGGAAATCGCGCGGGGCGGTATGGGTATCGTCTACCTTGCGGAAAAACGCAGCGAGGGGGTCATAGATCTCGTGGTGCTTAAAACCATACGGACCATGAGTGACAATCGGATTGAAATGCTCAAACGGGAAGCGAATATTGCGGCAGCCCTGCGACATGAAAATATCGTGCGAACTTACGGCCTGGAAGCGATTCCCCTGGAGGTGCTGCCGGCGGCGTTTCAGGATGAACTCGATTCCGGCAAGACAACCGATGCCCGGCAGGATTCTGTTGGGAAACGCATCATGACCGATCTGAGAATGGGGGTGACCCCCGACATGGAGTCCTCGTTGGGTAAATCGACTGTACTGGTCAGCAACGATGTGTATTCGGGCAAGCGGTTATACCTGATTGTCATGGATTACATCGAGGGGTGGGATTTGCGGAAAAATACACCGCAAGCATCTTCGATCGCATGCGCTCCTGCCAGTCATACTGACTGCGTTCATTGTCAGCCGGATCTGCAGGGCTCTGGAGTATGCCCACCAGTATATCGTTCACCGGGACCTGTCGCCGGAGAACATCTTGATCAATCAACAGGGGGTCACCAAATTAATGGATTTCGGGATCGCCGTTGCGGCAGACCAGGAGGTCTTCGGCCTGGCCGGAAAAATCCGTTACATGGCACCCGAGCAGGTAAGAGAGGAGAGCGTCGACAGCCGGTCCGACATCTTTGCGCTGGGCCTGGTGGCCTATCACCTCTTGACCGGTGTCAGCTTCTTCATGCCGCCCAAAGGGTTGACTTTTCATGAGCAGGCCGTCCACTATGAACACCAGCTCGAAACGGCCATTATTCCGCCCCATGAGATCTGTACGGATATCCCGGAAGTGTTCTCAAACATCGTGATGAGAATGCTGAAGATCGATCCGGATCAACGCTACCAGTCGGCCGAAGAAGTAGGCAGCGACATCGAGAAAAACTTTATCTATGCCAGTGGTTTCGGCCCCACAAACAACAGCCTGGCCGCGTACCTGAAAATTTTTGAATCCGGTTTCGAGCGCTGCAACAGCCAGGACCTGGAGCAACTGGCTTTCATGGCCGATGAATGCCGACATTACCATTTGAAACGGGAAATCCGAAACGGTCTTTACACCGATAGGGGCAGAGCGATTATCAAGGGACGCGGGCCCTCCGCCTGAGGTACATTGGATGTTGTTTGGTCCCCTTCATTTCTGCATCCGTGAAGACCCGCGTTCCCGGCGGGTCGTCATGTAAAGTGCCAACATCGGCATAGAGCAAGTTCTGAGCATTTATGGCCAGGGTGTGATTGACATGGTATCAATGGAGATGGTTTGATAGTTTATAATTTTATCCAATTGAAAAGGAGGAACAATATGTACAACCGAATGATGAATTATGCACTCATTGCTGGTGTTATGTTTGTATTCATACTTTTGGTTGGAGGGATAGGTGAATCAAAGGCAGCCGGATTTGTCAAGCTTAGCGCTAAACTGACAAAAGAAGGCTATCAGAAAAAAAGAGCTGACTTGCATATCAGTAAACGGTGTAAAACCGGAATAGCGGATAAGCTTGATGAATTAAATGATGCTAATAATGATTTAGGGAAAACTGCCGAAAAACTGGATGAAATAAAAGAACGCTGGGGAAACAGTGACGATACAGGTCAGAAATCACGTTATATGAGAGATTATGATGCGACTTATAAAAAAATGGTTGGTGCATATTTTGATCTTGTGAAAAAAATGAGTGAATTGGATAAGCTGATTAAACAGGCTTCCAAGAAGAAAAAGCTACTAAAGTGTTACGCCAAGACCAGGCGAAAAGGAGATGACGCAATAGATAAGAAAGAGGAATTTGTTTCTTTTTTGGAAAAGATGAACAAATCACGCCGGAAGGCGTCGCGCAAGGCCCAGGACAAGCGTGATGATTACAGCCCGTCTAGCCGTTGGTAGGATAATTCCTACCGCAGGCTTCAGGCTTGGATCTCAGGACCAGGTTTCAAAGATCGAATAAATCTCGGCAGGCCAGGAATTCTTGAACTCGGTGGGTATCCAGTTGGTGAAAGGCAAGGGCGGTCAGGTAGGTCATCGAACACTTACTGCCCCTGATGAGATCCATCCCAGGCAGCCACCGGACGCCCGTAAGTCTGCCGAAACCACGACGCCCAGTCTTCCCCGGACATGCCGTGATCAACTCCGGTTATCGCCTTCAACGCATCGACACAGTGAAGGTAGATGCAGGGGTAAATCCGCTTTTCGCCGGGCTGCGCCGGTCCGGGATCGATCTGCTGGAGGTAGACGACTAAAGGCTCAACATCTTTCTCGCGTCCATATTTTATCAGGACGAGAAAGTCGTCATGGGTGGGATTGTGTCGATCGATACCGCCGGTTTTGAAATGATACCAGGCTGCGGGCAGTCCCAAATAGAGTGCCGCAACGACTATGGCCACAGCCCCAACGATCTTGGTTAACTTTTTCATCTCCATGGTTGCTCGGATAGCCGCAGATAGCCTTCAATAGGTTACTTCAAAACTTGCATAGTCACCTGTGTAATCTTCCCGGGTGACGTCAACTTTATCAACACGGGCCATCCGGGGACCCTGCCGGCACCACGCCAGGAGTGATTCGACAGCTTCCTCCGGGCCCTCCATCACCGCTGCAACCGTCCCATCGGGCAGATTGCGGACCCATCCGACGGCACCCCGCTGCCGGGCGGCCTTCTGGGTTTCCAACCGGAAGAAGACGCCCTGTACCCGACCATGGATGATCACACGAATCCTCGCATTGTCCGCCATGCTGTCCTCCCGACCGGTACGCTACCCGGTCTCAATCAAATTTATGTATTCGGCTTCCGATATAACCTGGGCCCCGGCCTTGGCCGCTTTGGCCAGTTTGGCAGCCCCCACGTTTTCACCGCAGACCAGGTAATCGGTCTTGCCGCTCACGGCCGTCTGCACCCTGGCGCCCAGCTCCCGGGCCCGGGCCTGCATCTGGTCGCGGGTGCCCTGCTGCAGCTTGCCGGTAAAGACGATGCCTTTGTCCTTGATAGGGCTCTCGATCTTCTCTTTTTCAGCTGCCAGCGGCGTCCGGATCAGGTTGAAGTCCAGGGCCAGGATGTGTCGAAATGTGGTCTGGACGGCCGCCAGGCCCGTGGTAATCGAACGGCTGGTAATCTCACCGAATCCGTGAATCTGAACGATATCCGCCGCGGTCAACTCGGGCAGTGACTCCAGGTGGAAGAAGCCGAGCAGTTTGCGACTGTCGCCTTTGCCCAGGTCGGCGATTCCAAAGGCCGCCAGCAGGCGCCAGTCTTCCACGGCCTTGGTCCGGCTGGTTACCACGGCCTCAGCCAGGTTGACGGACTGGACCGGACCGAATCCCAGGCGGGTAAATTCATCCGCCTGCATGGCGTAGATGCGCTCGAGGCTGTCATACCCCCCGTCCACCAGCTTCTCCACGGTTTTGAGGCCGAACCAGTCGGCCGTGCCCAGGGTTCGGAACCAGTATACAATCCCCTGGATCACCTGACAACGGCAGTGAGCGCTGTTAGGACATCTTAAAAAATCGTTTTGCCACTCCAGCCGGGTGCGGCACGAGGGGCAGGCCCGGGGCAGATCGACGGCGGCGGCCGGGGTGACGACCCGCTCGAGTTTGGGTATCACTTCCCCGCTGCGGATGATTTCAATCTCAGCGCCCGGCCCGATCTGCTGCTTGCTGACCATACCGGCGTTGTGGGCTGTTACCCGGCGGATGGTAGCCCCGGACAAGCTGGTCGGCGCCACCTCCATCACCGGGGTGACATTGCCGGTCCGCCCTACCTGCCAGATAAGCCCGGCAACAGTGGTCACCGCGGTGGCGCCCTTGGTCTTGATGGCGATCTGCCAGCGGTAGTGGTGGCTGGTGGCCCCCATGTGCTCCTTGAGCCGGGCATCGATCACTTCCGCCACCAGGCCGTCCAGGGGATAGTCACAGTCGGCCAAAAGGTCGGCCCGGATGGTATCCAGGTCGCGGACCAGATCGGCGCCGCTGCCCTCCCAGGCCTGCAGGTTCGCGTAGGGTACGAAATGAACCGCCTTGTCTGCCAGGGCCTTGCGGGCATGTTCATTGAGACGATCGGAGGTGACGATCCCGACGACCAGATTGCGGGGATGTTCAAATTCGCCCAGCATGTGCTTTTCGAAATAGGATTTGAGCATAACGATTTCGCCCAGCCCGCACCCGCGCCCGCCTTCCGGAACAATTCCCTTTTCAAACGCGCTGCTGATCTCATACCCCACTTCGCCATTGCCCCGGGAGACAAAGATCTCACCGTCATCCCGCCCGGCCAGGCCATCCAGCTTCACCGTCACCCGCAACCGGATGTCCGGCAGACCAATCTCGGCCGCGGCCTTTTCCACCCGCGCGACAAATCTGGCCAGGGCCTCTTTGGTGTAGGCTTTCTCGGTCGAAAGCATGGGGACCGGGTGTCGAATCTCGCGGCGCGAGGAGAACACTTCAGGTTCCACCCGCTGCAGAAAGGGATGCCCGGGATCCAGGGCACGCAACTTTTCAACCAGCTGGTCGTATTCAGCGTCCCTGATCAGGGGCGCGCCGGCCCGATAGGCCTGATTGCATTTCTCCAGCTTGCGAACCAACTGCTCGAGGTTACCCATCTCTGGAATCCTGTTGATTTGACAATACCTGCAAAATCGCCGCGACGGCTGCTTCACGGCCCTCCCTAAAACGGCGGTCCCGAAAACCGGGCTGCCAAGCCAGATCGTGCAGCCGATCGGATGTGACCAGGACACAACCGATTTCAACCCGGCGAAATTGCGCCGCGGAAAAAAGAGCCGACACCTCCATCTCAACCGCCAGGGCGCCCTTTTCCTGGAAACGACGTACCTGCTGTTCGGTTTCGCGGTAAATGGCATCCGTGGTCCAGACAGTACCCCGCTGGCAGCTGCGGCCGGATTGTTCCAGGGCAGTGATCAGCCGCGTGGGCAGATTGCCCTGCGGACACCGGGCAACTTCCCGAGCGGGACCGTAATGACCGGATGTGCCTTCATCGATGAACGCCTGGGCGGGTACGATGATATCGCCGATATCCACCCGGGGCGATATGGATCCGCACCAGCCGAGGAACAGTATTTTATGCACGCCCCAGGCCACCAGCGTATCCAGCAGGGCCACGGCATACGGCGCACCCATGACAGGCCCCACCAGGCTGGCCCGGGTCTTCCCCCAGGTACCCAGATAGTGGTGGCCCATGAAGAGCTTGCGCTCCTCTACCTGGCTGCCGGCCGCCAGGGCGCGTTTGAGGGGCTGCAGATCACTCACACTGCTGACCAGGACAGCCACGTCTCCGGGATCCGGCGTGTTTTTGGTTATGACCGGATTGACAATGGCATCGAACGTAGGATTCGTCGGTTTCAATCGCAAGGCGCTATGGCCCTCCCTGCCGGCGATCAAAAAAGCGCCAGGCCCGGAGGGGTGCCCCAGCATGACGCTTTTCAGACAGCTTCCAACTAGCTTCTGGTTTTCCCAAAGCCCCTGGTTTACTCGGGGCCGGCCAGACTTTGCAGCTCTTCCTTGACCTCATCGATCACATCGTAAAGCCACAGAACATCTTCGATGGTCAGACGTCCGGCTTTCACCGGCGCCCGGGGGGATCCATCTTTCTTTTTGAGGATCCGGGGTCCCACCTGAAGCTTGGCTTCCCCTTCTCCGTAACGGTGTATGGCCAGCACCAGGCCGGTTTCTTCGCATTTCCACTCTTTTAGTTTTTTATCCTGTTCCGGATCGTACGGCATAGGTCCTTACCCTTTCATCAAGTTGAGATCTTCGTAAAGTCAGCGAACAGGCCAAACAGGCCGGCAATGGCAGCCAGCAGGGCCAGGCGGTTCGCACGCACCTTGTCATCATCGGCCATGACCAGCACCTCGTCGAAAAAGGTATCGACAGCCGGCCGCAGGGAGGCGATCGCTTTCAGGGCCTGGTCAAATCCACCGGATTCCAGGCGGTTTTCCACATCGCGTTTGACGGCCTGAAATGCGTCATACAGCGCCTTTTCAGCAGCATCTGTCAACAGGGCCGCATCTACGGTGGCCCCGGCGGCCGCACCCGATTTTTTCATAATGTTGGCCACGCGCTTGAATGCTGCGGCCAGGGGTTCAAAGTCGGCCGCGCCCTTGAGTTTCTCAAGCGCCGCCACCCGTTTCCAGACATTGGGGATGTGATCAATGGAAACGGCCGTAACCGCCGCGACCACGTCCTTGGAAAACCCTTCGTCCACCAGGATTCGCTCCAGGCGGCGCTGCAGAAACACATAAATCTGATCCGCTACCTGCGCCGCATCACCCTCGACCTTGTCGCCAAACTGGGTGAGTCCAAACTCGATCAGCGACCTCAGCGAAAAAGCCAGTTCCCGGGACCGCATGATCTGGAGGATACCGATACCCTGGCGTCTGAGAGCATACGGATCGGCGGCTCCGGTGGGTACCAGGCCGACGGCAAAGCAGCCGCAGATGGAGTCGATCTTATCAGCAATGCTTAAAAGGGCGCCGGTGTTGGTGGCCGGCAGGGCCCCGCCGGAATATGTCGGGCGATAGTGCTCTTCGATGGCGGCGGCGACCGCCTTGTTTTCACCGCCCACAGTGGCGTAAACCCGCCCCATGACACCCTGCAGTTTGGGAAATTCCACCACGACCTGGCTGACGAGGTCCGACTTGCACTGCCGGGCAGCCCGGGCCAGGTCGACCTGCAGCTGCTTATCTCCCGCGACGGCATCCGCCAGATAACCGCTCAGGCGGCCGATACGCTCCGTCTTGGCATACATCGAACCCAGCTTGGCCTGGAAGAGGACCCCTTCCAGTTTGGCCACACGCTCTTCGACGGGCATCTGGATATCGGCGTTATAGAAAAATTTGGCATCGCTCAACCGGGCCCGCAAAACCCGCTCGTGCCCGGTGGCAACGAGAGCCATATCGCGGGTCCGGGTGTTGTTGACCGGAATAAATTTTGCCATCAGGTTCCCGTCGGTATCGACCACGGCAAAGTACTTCTGGTGTTCCCGCATGGCAGTGATCAGCACTTCCCGGGGGACCTCTAGAAATTCGGGTTCGAAACTCCCCGCGGCGGCAATGGGGTATTCCACAAGGTTGGTAACGATGTCCACCAATTCAGGGTCTTCTAAAATATGGCCGCCGGACGCTTGGGCGGAAGCGTTGATCTGCTCTTTAACCATCGCCTTGCGCTCGGCGATATCGGCGATGACACCCGCTTCCCGCAGGGCCGGCAGGTACTTATCCGGCTGCTTGATCTTGATTTTCCGCGGATGCATAAAGCTGTGCCCCCGGGTATAGCGCCCGCTTTTGACGTTTCCGACCGTGAACGTCAATACGCGCTCACCCAAAAGGGCCAGGATGGAATGCAGCGGGCGGGCAAAGGCGATATCGAGATCCATCCAGCGCATGGTCTTGGGAAAAGGCAGTCCGAGGATGATCCCGGGCAGAATCTGCTTGAGGACCGTGGCCGTGGCTACCCCCCGGGCAACCTTTTTTGCATAGAGATAAGTACCTTTTTCGGTCTCCTTGGTCTTGAGGCTGCCGACTTTGATCCCGACCTTTTCGGCAAATTTTTCGGCCGCCATGGTCGGTCGGCCGTTATCGTCAAATCCGATCTTGACGGGCGGCCCGAGCATTTCGTTGGTCACCGATTTCTGTTTAGCGGCCACATCCGCTACCATTACCGCCAGGCGCCGCGGGGCGCCATAGGTGGTGATGGCACCGTGATCGATACGTGCCTTTTCCAGTTGCGCCGCCAGGGTTTCAGACAGGGCCTTGAGAGCGGGTTCGATATACCCGGCCGGAATTTCTTCAGCCCCGATTTCAAGTAGAAAGGTAGTCATAAGCTCCTCATCGTTTCATCCGCACCGCATGCGACTGTGGCGCGGCAAATAGTCGGTTATCTCTTAACGCTGCCCTCCAGGATGCAAGGGCGTGACACCGGTCCCGGGGGACCTGCAGATCGTATTACCGCTTAAGCAGGGGAAACCCCATGGCTTCCCGCTGGGCCAGATAGCCCTCGGCGCACAGCCGGGCCAGATTCCGGATGCGGGCAATATAGCCGGTTCGCTCCGTTACACTGATGGCGCCGCGCGCATCCAGCAGATTGAAAGTGTGGGAACATTTCAACGTATATTCGTAGGCCGGCAGCACCAGGTTGCGCTCCTCCAGTATCCGTTTGGCCTCGTTTTCATATTTATTGAAGAGATCGAAGAGAACATCCACATCCGCTACCTCAAAGTTGTAGGTGGACTGTTCCACTTCCTGCTGGTGATGCACATCTCCGTAAGTTATGTCATCGTTCCATTTCAGGTCGTATACATTGTCGACGCCCTGCAGGTACATCGCGATCCGTTCGAGGCCGTAGGTAAACTCCACGCAAATCGGTGAAAGTTCGATACTGCCCGCCTGCTGAAAATAGGTAAACTGGGTAATTTCCATCCCATCCAGCCACACTTCCCAGCCCAACCCCGAAGCACCCAGGGTAGGCGACTCCCAGTCGTCCTCAACAAAACGGATATCATGCTCCAGGGGATCAACCCCTAAAACCTTCATACTCTCCAGGTATAACTCCTGGGAATATTCCGGCGATGGTTTCAGGATCACCTGGTATTGGTAATAGTGCTGCAGCCGGTTTGGATTTTCACCATAGCGGCCGTCAGTGGGCCGCCGGGAAGGCTGCACATAGGCCACGTTCCACGGTTCCGGTCCCAGTGATTTTAGCAAGGTGGTATGGTGGAAGGTCCCGGCCCCCACCTCGAGGTCATAGGGCTGGGACAAAACACAACCCCGCTTACCCCAAAAATTGTTCAACGCGGAAATCACATCCTGAAAATTCATTGAATACCCTCAACTAGTCTATGGTTTAGAATTAACTCGTATTCCTTCTGTATCAACGGTAAATGCCAGCGGGGCCGCTGTCGCAATCGATTCGGTCTGGGCCGCCCAGCGTGGCTTGAGCTTTTCGATATCGGCCTGCCGTCCGAAGGCCCAGATACAGCCCCCGCCGCCCGCCCCGGTGAACCGGGCCCCGCAGCCGGCCTCTTCTGCGGCGGCACACAGGCGCGTTCCCAGGTCATCGAGCACGTCCGGTGTCATCCGCCGGCGAACAGCGGCTTCCCGATTCATCCACAGCGCCGCACCGGCCGCATCGCCCTTCTTCATAGCATCAACAAAGCACCGGGTACAATCCACAATTTCAGCCCAGTCCGACCGCGTACGGGCCTCGAGAAACTGGGCCAGCCACCGGCTGTTGATGTTGCGCGATTCATGCGGCTGGCCGCAATAGGCCAGCAGGACCCTTTTTTCAAACCAGTCAATGCCGTCGTCCACCAGCAGGACCTCCCGCTCGTATTGGGTCCCGTCCGGCCCGCCCCGCCAGTGCCAGGCGTGGACCCCGCCAAAAGCGGCCGCCAGCTGATCCTGGAGTCCGCAGGGAACCCCGGCGACACCGGCTTCCACATGATGGGCCAGGCCGGCAGCCTGCCGGCGGTTCAACCCCGCCGACTGACCGGTCGCAAGGAGCAGTTCCGCACAGGCCGCTGCAAGGGCAACGGCGGCGGAAGAAGAGCCGCCCAGGGCACTGCGCGGCGGCGACGCTGACTGTATATCAATATGCACACCTGTCAAACCGAAATAGCCCGCCACGGCAAACATCAACCCGAGCGGATGGTCAAAAGGGGCCAGGCCGCCCTCGAAGTCGGCAGCGGTAAACCCCCGTGAGGAGACCTTCACCCGACCGTCGGTAAAAGGCTGCAGCCGAATCCGGGTCCGCAGGCCAACCGCGGCGTTGAAGGTCAGTGGATTCAGGTGCCGCATCGGGTAGTGCAGCGTGCTGATATCAAGGGTACCCCCCAGGTCGACCCGCACCGGCGCCGAGGCCTCTATGGGCCCGTTGGTTTCGAGATGTTTGCGTACGGATTGATATGAATTCATAATGTAAATTTTAAAATTTCGGGTTCCAGCAACGTTCCGGCATGTCATCGGTATCGGAATCGGGATCGAAATCACTAGCGGGTCTCAGACCTAAAATGATGTTTCCATGACCGATTTCGATAGCGATTTCGTTTTCTGCTGATTTTTAACACTTAAAACTTAAAACGTTTAGAAGCTATCTCAAAAAATGGATATTGGTTCAAGATCCCGTCTCCGCTCTGCGAGCTACGCCGGGCAAGCAAGGCGCCCAACAGAGTTTATCAGCCATAGCTTCAGCGAAGGCCGAAGATTGGGCCAATAGACTTTTTTGAGAAGCTTCTATTGCCTCATCTGCCTCAAAAACTTCAGACTCTTGGGCTCCTTGCCGAGGTGGTACGGCGCGAAGGCCTCACACAGGGCCAACCCCTCGGTCAGGGCCTGCTCGGAAAACTGCAGCCGCAGAGCCTTGTCGAACGTTCCGAGCTGAATCCAGGCCAGTTGTTTCAAAGTCCCCCTTGACAGGGCTACCCGCCGGTCCCCATGGGCCCCGCAGACAATGCCGCCGCCGGCCAAGCTGAAGAAAATCTCCCGGGATCCCAGCCCGGCCAAATCCAGCCCGCAGCGACTGCATTGGGACAGGTTGGGCGCCAGGCCGGAAAGGGCCATGAACCGGATCTGAAACAGGATCGACAGCGCCCGGTTGCCGAACCCGCCCCGGTCGAGTTCTTCCAGTACCTGGACCAGCAGCTGGAATATCAGAGCCTGGCGATCGTACTCCTCCATCCAGGAATTGACCAGTTCCGACCAATAGCTGGCGTAAGCGGTTTTGATCACATCTGACCTGATATTGGTAAAAGGCTGGAGGAGCGTCGCCTCCTGCAAGACCGGCAGGCCTTTGCCGCGACCGGGTTTGACCACGGCTTCCAGGGCGGTAAACAGTTCCAGGATTCCGCCGAATCGTTTGCCACTTTTCTTGGCGGCTTTGGCGATCACCGATACCTTGCCGCGGTCAAGCGTAAACAGGCTGATGATCAGGTCATGGTCCCCGTAGTCAATCCGCTTGAGAACCAGTGCGGGTGTAGTGTAGCCTGACATCGGTTCAGATACCAAGTAGCGTTGTTGCGATCATGAAGTAGAAATACACGCTGATGATATCGATGGCGGTGGTCACGAACGGGCCGGTCGCCACAGCAGGATCTATACTGAGCCGGGCAAACAGCATCGGCACCATGGAGCCGACCAGCGCGGCCACCGACATGGAGGAAAGAACCCCCAGCCCGACCGACAGGGCAAATGCGCCGGTACCAAAAGTGGCCTGGGCGACAATACCAATGATAATGCCGTAGACAATCCCCAGAATCAGACCGACCGTCATTTCCTTGGATACGACGGTCCACAGATCCCGGACATTGAGGCGTCCGGTGGCCAGCCCGCGTACGACAATGGTCGAGGACTGGGTCCCGATATTGCCCCCCATCCCCATGATCACGGGGATAAAAGCCGCCAGGTAGGTCAACGTCTTTAAACTCTCTTCAAAATATCCGATGATAAAAAAGGCCAGGATGCCGCCCACGCAGCTGGCAAACAGCCACGGCAGCCGGATGCGGGTGCTGCGCACCACCGACTGGGTTTCGACGAACTCCTCCCCGGCCCCGGCCATCTTCAATATATCCTCGGTTGCCTCCTTGCGTAAAATATCGATAACGTCATCCACGGTGACAATACCCACCAGGCGGTTATTTTCGTCCACGACCGGGACCGCCAGGATATCATAGCTGGAGACGATCTTGGCTACCTCTTCCTGGTCCATGTCCGTCTGCACGGCAAACACATCGGTGGTCATGAAGGCCTTCAAAGGCGTCTCGGCCGCCACCACGACCAGCTGACGCAGTGAGCTGACCCCGACCAGTTTGTCGTATTGATCAACAACATAGAGGTAGAAAGGCATTTCGACATCCACGTAGTCGCGCTGTATGGATTCGATGGCCTCGCGCGCCGTAATGTCCTCACTCAGGGCGATAAAATCAGGAACCATGATACCGCCGGCGGTATCATCTCCATAACGCAGCAGATCTTCAACCTCTTCGGAGCCCTCCTTTTTCATTTTCTCCAGGATGGCATCCGCTTTTTCCTCGGGCAGCTTCCCGACAAGGTCTGCGACGTCATCCGCCGGCATGGTCTCCATAATGGTGACGATCTCATCGATGGGCATGGCATCGACCAGTTCCAGCAGATCCACATCTTCCAGCTCACTGAATAACAGCCCTTTCTGTTCGAGATCATCAATCAGGGCAAAAAGACGGTGCTGCTGGGAGAGCGGCAGAGACCGGAAAACAACGGAAAGGTCGGCGGCGTGGGTCTTGTTGACGATCTTTTTCAGGTGCACAGTGGCACCGCGTCGCAGCAGGCGCTTGATGCTGTCGTACAGGACTTTATTTTTGTCGCCTATCATCGCTAGGATCCCTGTTCAGGAGGTGGAAAAGTGTCAGCTGTCGGTACGGATCAAGGCAGCTGAAGGGTCACCACCTGTCCGCTTTTACCTGTTATGGACACCGGTTGGTCATTGTAGGTCAACTGGATGCCGGTTGCATTGCCGATCAACAGGTTAAAGCCAATGTCAGCCTCAAGTTCAAGGGTGTCTCCCGGACTCAGGCTGTATTCAGTGGTAGTCAAACTGTCGGTGATCACCTTGAGCCAGGTATCCTCGACAACCAGGATCTGGATACGCTGCTGTGGTTGGGCAGCGGCCTCTTCAGCCGGTTGGGTTTCCGGCAGTGCGGCCGGAACGGCAGCCGGCGGCGTCTGGACGGCCGGGGCCGGTTGAACCGCCGCCGGTGGCTGGGTCACTTCGGGGACGGCCGGCTCTGAATCAGGTGCCTCGGCGGCCGGCGGGGCCGTGATCTGCTCCTCGGTAGGCACCGCTGACAGGATGCGCCAGGCCCAAACACCGGCAATCACAATCAGAACCAGAAAGCCCCCAAAAAGCGGCCACCGTTGCCTGGCAGGCGGGGGACCGCCGGATAAATCCGTTCTGATCGGGGGTCGGTCGCCCAAATGTCGGCAGCTTTCATCGAATCCCCGGACAGCCACGTCGCCATCCGCGTCCACGACCCGGGCATAGGCCCGGATAAACCCTTTTACAAACACTTCTGCCGGCAGACGGCTGTGATCCTCATCCTCCAGGGCCGCGAGCGTATCCTTACTGATCCTGGTCTGCTCTGATATCGTGGACAGCTTTATCCCTTTTTCCAGTCGGACGGTTTTGAGATAGCTTCCAAAGGCTGCTGATCTTTTTTCTTCCATGATGAATTGGGTCCCAAGGCTAACGAATAATCTGGATATGTGAATTTTCACGCAGATCGTCGAGCCATTCTTCGAACCGTTTGTCCACCAGTTCGTTGAACATTTTCTGCTGGATGTCCGCTACAACCTCGTCGAATTGCTTGCCGGTGCCGGCTTCTATTGCTTGCACGTAGAAAATCTGGAAGCCGCTGTCCGTTTCGAGCAGCTCGGTATGCTCGCCCGCTTTCAGATCACCGATGGCGGTCTGCAGTTCGGGGGACAGCACCCCGAAACGGAACATGCCGATATCATTGGCTACCAGTGGTCCCTTGGCGGCGGCTATCTCACCGGCAATTTTATTGAAAGCTTCCCCGGCGGCGAGCCGGGCCCGCACTTTTTCCATCTGGTCTCGACTGGCCTTTATCTCCGCTTCGAAAGCAAATTGCGGCATGGTCGTCATGATATTCCAGAGATGGACTTTCTTTTCCCCCCGGAACTCTTCCGGGTGGCTGTCGAAGTATGCCCGGGCATCTTCCCGGGTGACCACGATTTTGGAACGCACGGCCACATTCACCAGGCGGGCCCGCAGCATTTGCGTCCGAATATTCTTTTTCAATACTTCGAGGGTCATGCCCTGGCGGGCCAGGTCAGCGAGCATCTGTTCTTCCGTGAGGGCATTTTTTTGCTTCACCCGCTCGATGGCATTGCGCACCTCTTGGTCATCGATAATAATGCCGAATTTGCGGACCTCCTGGTCGGTCAGCTTCTGGTTCACCATGCTGTCGATGATATCATCGCGTACCTTGAACATCATTTTCTTTTCTTTTTCAGGCGGATATCCCATTTTGGCAATCCGGTCGGTATAGGGCTTCAACTTTTCATTGAGCTCCGACAGAACGATGATATCGTCATTTACAATGGCCACGATGCGGTCCACCACTTCGGCATCCTGATCGGCCTGGACATCCCGGGTAAAAAAGCCGCCCAGGCCGCAGATAATCAGCCCGAGAACCAGAAGGTAACGCAACATACGGGTTTTGAATTTCACTTCAGTATACATCGCTTTCTAAAGCGGCCAGTAAAGTAACAGACCGTAATTTTAAAATATTATGAACTTTTCTGCGATATCTGCTCCCATTGCCGGGAGTTGATATCGATCGTCACGCTGCGCCGGTTGGCTTTCATCCACTTGGCATACGCAGCCTGAACCTTCTGGTTTTTCAGCATCCTTAGAATCATGGCATCGGATATCTCCGACTGCCGGTCGTCCGCCCCGGGCTTGGTATTCTCGGGAAACTGCTGCGCATAGTAACGGGCGACCTCATCGGCGGTAATGGTAATTTTGGCTTCCAGTTCCGCTTGAATGAATTTGCGGGCGACCAGCTGCATTTTAAGTCTTTTTTTCCAGGCTTCGAATGAAACCGCTGCCTCCAGGAGCATCTCTTCGAAAACCACAGCGGGATAATCCGCTTTGATTTTCAAGACTTCACTTTCCAGTTCGGTATCCGAAACCGCAACTCCGGCTTCACCGGCCTTCTCAATGAGAATCATCTCCTCGATCAACTGGTTCAACAGACGCAGCTTTATATCCGCCACCACCGCGGGATCCATGGTATCGCTGTGCGAGTAGGCGGTCTTGGAAATCTCGAACACCTCATTGAACTCGGATACCGTCAGCGTGCTGCCGCCCACCCTGACCAGGTAGGCATCCACCGGTTCGGTGGGCGTCTGGCTGCAGCCCGGCCAGAGCAAGCTGCCGAGACAGAGAGCGACCATTGCCGGGAACCGGATTGCAAAGATGACATTCCGCGATAAACGTAACATGCGACCTACCGTAAACTCTTTAAATAACAAACTGTTAAGCATTAACACATTGGGCAATCTCTTTCAAGATGTTTTTGGATTCGGAAAGCTGGCCATAGATGCGTCCCGGGGCCAGGCGGGCCTTGAAGACATGGTCCGGTGTCAGGGCATACCTGTCCGGCTGGTCAACGACAAGATCCACCACGGCGTAAGGCTTTTTCTGGTGGAGTTCGGAAAACCAAAGGGCCAGGGTGCCCCCGCCCAGATCCAGCCGTCGGATCCCGGCATCGATGGCCAACACCCGCAGCATGATTTTCAAAAGCAGGTTTTCAACATCACCCGGCAAGGGGCCGAACCGATCGCAAAGCTCCGATTTATAGTCGGAAATCTCGCGCACCGTTTCGAGTTTCGCCAGTCGCCGGTAGGCGGTCAAACGCTGATCGATATCGATGATGTAAGCCTCGGGGATGTGGGCTGACAGGGGCAGATTGATTTCCGGATCCAAAGGCTCCCGGACCGGGTTGCCTTTCAGATCGGCCATGGCTTCTTCCATCAGTTTCAGGAAGGTATCGTACCCCACCGCGGCAATATGTCCCGACTGCGAGGCCCCCAAAATGGATCCGCCTCCGCGGATCTTAAGATCGCTCATGGCTATCTGGAATCCGGCCCCCAGGTCGCTGTGCTCCATCAGGACCTTCAGCCGCTTGCGGGCATCCGTGGCAAGAACGCTTTCCGCCGGGATGAACAGGTAGGCATAGGCCTGTTCGTCACTGCGCCCCACCCTGCCCCGCAGCTGGTAGATCTGGGCCAGACCGAACCGGTCCGCCCGGTTCACCAGCATGGTATTGGCATTGGGTATGTCCAGTCCGGACTCGATAATCGTGGTGCAGACCAGCAAATCGATCTCGCGCTCGGAAAACGCCATCATGACGTTCTCGAGGTCCTCGATGGCCATCTGTCCGTGGGCCACGTCGAGCTTGACTTCCGGGACCAGTTTTTTAAGCTGGGTCGCCATGGAATGGATGGTGGCGATATTGTTGTGCACGAAGAAAATCTGGCCGCGCCGGGATATTTCTTTGCGGATCGCATCGCCCACGATGGCGTCATCGTATTCGCTCACATAGGTGACGATGGGCTGCCGGTGCTCGGGAGGCGTGGAGATGATGCTGATATCCCGGACACCCATCAGGGACATGTGCAGGGTTCGGGGAATGTGGGTCGCGGTAAGGGCCAGGACATCGACGATACTGCGAAATCTTTTCAGTTTCTCCTTCTGTTTGACCCCGAAGCGCTGCTCTTCATCTACAATAATCAAACCGATATCTTTGAAGGCGATGTCTTTTTGCAAAAGGCGGTGGGTTCCGATCACGATATCCACCTGCCCGTCCTTGAGCCCGGCCACGATTTTTCTCTGCTGCGCGGGTGAGCGAAACCGGCTCAGACAGGCAACATTCACCGGGTAGCGTCTAAAACGTTCCTGGAAAGTTTCATAATGCTGCTGGGCGAGGACCGTGGTGGGGACCAGCAGGGCGACCTGCTTACCGTCGTTGACCGCTATGAACGAAGCCCGCAGGGCCACTTCGGTTTTACCGTAGCCAACATCTCCACAGACCAGCCGATCCATGGGTGTCTTGGCATTCATATCGGCAATGACATCATCGATGGCCTTCACCTGGTCGGCGGTTTCTTCGTAGGCAAACGCAGCCTCGAAATCGCTGAAATAACTGTCGGGACGGCCGAAGGCATGCCCCTTTTTGACTTTGCGTTCCGCGTAAAGCTTGAGCAGCTTTCCGGCGATAATTTCCACCGACTTTTTCACCCGGCTGCGGACACGCTGCCAGGTTTTACCGCCCATCTTGTCCAGAATGGCCGCAATGCCCTCAACCCCCATGTATTTCTGGATCATGCCCATGCGGTCCACCGGCAGGTAAAGGCGGTCATCGTCCTGGTAGGTAATCAGAAGAAAATCATTGGTCACACCTTCAAATACAAGCGTTTCCAGTCCCAGGTAACGTCCAATGCCGTGTTGGGCATGCACGACCAGGTCTCCCTTTTTGAGATCCTCGAAGGTCAGCAGTTTTGTCGGGGAGGTCTTCACCGGCCGGCTGCGGCGGCGCTTGCTTTTACCGAATATCTCCTGGGCAGTCAGTACGGCCAGCTTTTCTTCCGGCCAGACAAAGCCCTCCTCCAGCGGCCCGATGCACAGGTGAATTCTGCGGTGCCGCGGCGTTCCGGGCACCGGCATCTGGTGCGTGAAATGCACCGTTAGCTGATAATGCCCCAGCAATGCTTCCACCAGTTTGGCCTGCGATTCCGTGCCGCACACCACCACCGGGGTGCAGTCGCGGTCCAGGGCGCTGTTGATCCAGTCGACCACCGGTTGAAACAGATACTCCGCATCCAGGCCTTTTTCCAACTCACGCTTCAGGTCGAGGTTATCCGCGACTGTAAACTGCAGGCGCAGCGGATCCGGTACGATCGGGTCTGCGCGCTTTACCATGTCCAGGGCATCCAGGACCAGCGGGCCGGTGTCCGCCAGCCTGGCCTGCACCGCTTTCCAGTCGTAATATAAGGTCTCCGGTAGCGCACAGACCCGCTCTTTCTGTATTTCCGCCCGGTAGTTTTCAGTCACCCGGGTGGTGAATTTTTCGGCCGCAGCAGCCAGCGCGGGCAGCATGTCGGTGATGTACAGGGTGTCGGCCGGCAGGTAGTCAAACAGACTATCCAGATCAGCATAAATGAAAGGCAGATAGCCCTCGATACCGGGAAACAGGCCTTCATCCCGGATTCGATCACTGATCTCGCGCGCCCGGGATGCCCCCAGGTCCTGCGCGGCTGCTCGCGACCTGATGCGGCTGACCACAGCGGGCAGATCTTCTTTTCTGAGGATCACTTCCCGGGCCGACAGGATGATTGCCTCGGACAACTCGCCGGTCTTGCGCTGGTTGTCGGGCGAGAACGTCCGGATGGCATCGATGGTGTCACCGAACCATTCCAAGCGCAGGGGTTCGGCATACAGCGGTGAAAAAATGTCGACCAAACCGCCCCGTACGCAGAAATCCCCGGGCTCTTCCACCAGGGCCGCGTGGGTATACCCGCCGGCGATCAGCTTTTCGATCAGCAGGTCACGATCCAATTCTTCACCGGCCATCACCAGTTCGGCAAAACCGATGAGTTCCTTTTTCGGCGCCAGCTTCTGTAAAAGCGCGTCCACGCATGTGACGAGCAGGAAAGGCTGCCGGCTTTCCGTCAGCGTAAATAGAGTGCCGATGCGCTGGGCAGCCGTCTGGCTGTGGTAGCCCAGCATCTTGTGCGGCAGGATGTTATAGGGGGGGGGGGGGGGGGGACGTGTGCAGCGCCGAGCGGTGCCCTAAAAAGAAATCCACTGCGCCGGCCATCCGTTCGGCCTCTTTCAGGGTAGCCGTGACCACACACATGGACCGCCGTACCTGGGCATACAGCCGGGCAACCAGCCAGGCTTTGGCCGACCCGGAAAGACCGCTGCACTCAATGGCCCCGCTCTTTGAGGTCGCCTTGGCGAACAGGGGCGCGAGGGATGTTTTCTCTTGATTTCCGGTCATAAATACAGTATTTGCTCACCGATTAGAAGCCACCGTAGCTCAGTTGGTAGAGCGACGCACTCGTAATGCGTAGGTTTGCGGTTCGACTCCGCACGGTGGCTCCATGAACATCGAAGGGGTTTCAGGTTTTGCGACCTGAAGCCCCTTTATATTCGCACCGCTTGCCGAACGAGCCGATCGGCGCATTCTCACCCGGCGGCGGGAGTGATGATGTACGCAGAAGCCCGGTCTAAAATCAAGGAAAACTTATAAAAACCTTGATTTCAGGCAATGGGAAGATATGATTGGCAAATTGACCCCGACTTGACCTAAATCGAGCCCATACGGCCCGACATCAGGAGGACCATGGAACTGCAAAAGCAAACCGGACGGACACATCCCGGTAAAACGACGCGTGCTCACTGCTGCAAGTTGGCCCTGTATCTACTTGCGGCGGTCGGACTGCTGATCTGGGTGGCCGGCTGCGGGTCGGCACAGGTCTATTCCACTGTCAACCATCACCAATTTTCGCTTTCCGGTAATGAACTGCGTAACAGCGGCATTGCTTTTATCACCCCCTCGACCGTTACCGGCCAGGAGGAGGAAAAGCAGGCGGTAGCCTTCACCTTTGTCGAAACCCTGAAAACCGAGCGTCCGGATTTTAAATGCGTGTCGCTGCCGGAAACCTTGAGTGCTATCAATGGGGCCGGCCTGGGCCAGGCCTACCAGCGCATGTTTGCCGAGTACAAAGACACCGGCCTGTTTGACAGCAAAACGCTCTACCAGGTCGGCAAAGTGACCGGGACGCGGTACCTGGCACAGCTCAAACTGGCCGGTTTCACCCAGGGTTCTTCCGGCCGCTTCAGTGTATTCGGGCTCCGCCTGATCGAAACCAAATACGTCAAATTACGATTGTTTTTCCAGATCTGGGATGCCAAGGACGGCAGCATCGCCTGGGAAGGCGTGCAGGAATTGAACTGGTCTGAAGAAGAGGTCAACGAAGATGCGGTCTCGCTGCAGACGGTCATCGGCGAAGCCGCCCGGAACCTGGCCAAGCGTCTACCTGAATAAAAAAGTGGTTTGATAACCCACCCTCGAGCCCAATCTCCGCGTTGGACACGAGGTTCAATTCCTCGAAATATATTTAATATTCCTGCGGATTAAACCTCGCCTCCGCCTTGACATTGAACCCGATTGCACGTTCTCAAACCACTTTTGTACTACTAGGGGAATGAGATGGGACTGCGCCGCTCCTTATTCTCATCCGGCCAGCGCGGCAGGCTTACGGAAACGTCGCGGTTTTCTCCAAACCGGATCGTCACGTCCCTGGACTTTGAATACCAGATCCCCATTTGAGCCCCGTCCGGACTGAAAATGGCCCCACCGTAGGTTTCCGGCGCGTGACCGATCTCATTGGTCATGGCAGCCACCCGTTTTTTCAATATTTCTGTCGTTAATTCCGCCATGGGGGTCCAGGATCGGTTTGTCTGGGTGTATTCTTTATGGATTCCGAGCAACGCACGCGGATTGTTCTGCCCGCCGGCATAATAGTAGTTGTAGTCCGGCAGGACCTTGGCCGCTTCAAACAACCGGTCCACCTCCGTGCTGGGGTCCATACGGCCGTAGTGCTCTAAACAACCGGCTGCCAGCAGAAGGATGGCCGCCAGGCACACGCACAGCAGCCGGCCGCAGGTACCGGTGACTCCTATTTTCTTTACATAGTACATGTCCGCTCCCGTAGTCAGAAGCTATTGATACTTGCGCATATCGTATTTCACGGCCAGTTCGATCCGCTTTTCGTTCTCCAAAGAGCGCATGTAAGCCTTCCATCCAGGACACCAGCCCGCATGCCAGCGCCAGATCCGTCCCAACAGGGATTTTGGGTTACGGTCATATTTGGCCCTGAAAGCGCAGGTTTCGCAATTATGCTTCGCCATGAGTTTACTCTCCTCTGGTAAACAATACAGTAAGATTCGTTTTGCATCCATCAATCGCTTGTGGGCGCGGTCAGCCTACTAGCGATACGTGCCTCTTGAAAAATGCTCAATTTTGTTTCAGTTCAAGGCGGACGAAAATTTTATCCGGAGGTGCCAGTGAAGCCAATGCCTTGCGTGGTAAATACATGCGTATTTCGAGGATTAAAATTTAAGTCCAACGCAGTAATGGGACAAAAGGGAGTATTTTTCAAGGGGCTCGATACATGGCTTCTATGTACTCACTAAACGCCTCATGCACAAACTTCCTTTTGACCTTCATCGTGGGGGTGACTTCGCCGTCCTCCTCGTACAGTTTTTTAGGCAGAATGGTAAATTTACGTACGTTCTCCACCCGGGCCAGGGTGGCATTTACCTGGTCGACCTCCCCCTGGATCAGGTCGATTATGGCCGGGCTTTGGGTTAGATCCCGGTAGGTGCTGAACTGGATCTTGTTGTCCTGGGCAAACTTAATGACATTGTCTTCGTCGATCATAATCAGGCCGGTCAGATACTTGCGCCGGTCGCCGATTACCACGGCATCGTTGATATACAAACTGGCCTTGAGCTTGTTCTCAATATACTGTGGAGTGATATTCTTCCCGCCGGCGGTAACAATGATATCCTTCTTACGGTCGGTAATAGTCAGGTAGCCGTCTTCATCAAGATTGCCGACGTCGCCGGTGTGCAGCCAGCCATCCCTGATCGTCTCACGGGTCCCTTCCGGATTTTGATAGTATCCCTTGAATACCCCCGGGCTCTTTACCAGGATTTCACCATCCGCGGCAATTTTAACCAGGGTGTCGGACAGCGGCTTGCCCACGGTTCCGAATTTCACCCGACCGTCCGGCGACAGGGTGGTGACCCCGGTGCCCTCGGTCTGGCCGTACCCTTCGATCAAGTTGATGCCGGTGGACTGAAAAAATTTTAGCACCTCGCCCGAAATCGGGGCCGACCCGGAATAGGCCACCCGGATCCTGTCAAAGCCCAGGCGCTCCTTGAGCTTTCTGAAGACTGCCAGGCGGGCCAATGTGTAGAGCAAGGCCAGTCCCCGGGGGACTGGTCTGAAGTTCATTTTCAGCCGCGCCCGGGCATTCCCGATCTGCAAAGCCGTCTTAAAGACAAGGCGTTTGAACCAGGTTGCATCGGACATTCTGATCATGATCGCCGAGTAGTACTTCTCCCAGACACGCGGCACTGCGTAACCCACAGTGGGCGAGACCTCGACCATGTTGTCCGTGACGGTGTCGGGTTTTTCCACAAAATTGACCGTGTAGGCATAGGTGATGTGGACAAAGACCGAGAACAGACGTTCAAATATGTGGCACAGGGGCAAAAAGGAGAGGACTTCGTCAGAGGGGTAGATCGTATTGGCCTGACCCACCGCCCGGGCCATCCAGGTGACATTGCGGTGGGTCAGCATGGCACCCTTGGGCGGCCCCGTGGTGCCGGATGTATAGATCAACACGCACATGTCGTCGGGCCGGACAGCCTCCATACGCGCATCCAGCCGCTCGGGATGAGCGTCTTCGGCAGCCCGCCCGATTTCCAGCAACTGGTCGTAGGTCAACACCATGGGATCCGAAAACTGGCGCAGCCCTTCGGTATCCCAGACAATCACCCGGTGCAGCTGCGCTGCCCGCTCCTTGAATTGCAGCCATTTATCCAGCTGCTCTTCATTTTCAACGAAAAGGAACCGGGATTGCGAGTTGTCAGTGACGAATTCAACCTGCTGCCAGGCATTGGTTGCATATATGCCAACCGCAACACCGCCGGCGCACTGCACACCCATGTCCGCGGTGACCCACTGGTGGCAGTTATCCCCTATGATTGAGACGCACTGGCCCGGCGCCAGCCCCAGCTCGATGAGGGCCTGGCCGATAAAGCGCACTTCCCGGTAATAGTCCTCCCAGGAAATGTCATGCCAGAGACCGAGCTCCTTCTTGCGCAACGCCACTCGGGGGCCGGATGCCTGGGCGGTATTGGCGAAGATCTGCGGCGTCGTTTCAGCCGGTTGTGGGTGGGTCGGGGACATCAGCGCCATGCCTTCTTCCTTTTCCACCGCTGGTAACCTTTGGCAGAGGTTTCAGAGCGGACCCCCATGTAAAATTCCTGGACATCTTTATCTGCGGCCAGGTCCGCCGCGGGGCCTTTCATCACGAAACGGCCGTTTTCCAGGATCAACCCGAAATGCGAGATAGCCAGGGCCATGCGCGCATTTTGTTCGACCAGCAGGATGGTCACGCCTTCCCGGTTGATGGTTTGAATTATCGTGAAGATTTCTTTGACCAATATGGGTGACAGGCCCAGCGACGGTTCATCCAAAAACAGCAACCGGGGCCGACTCATCAGGGCCCGGCCGATGGCGAGCATTTGTTGTTCGCCGCCGGACAGGGTGCCCGCCCATTGCCGGGAACGTTCCTGCAGCACGGGGAAATAACCATACACCCTTTCAAAGTCTCCTGCGATCTGTTCACGGTCGCGCCGGGTATAGGCGCCCATGAGCAGGTTCTCGTGTACGGTCAACTCATCGAAGACTTCACGGCCTTCGGGCACGAACGAGACCCCTAAGCGGACGATCTCTTCAGTATCCCGGCCGTCGACCCGCCGGCCGTCAAAGGTAATGGTGCCCTTGTCCGGCTGGTCGTCGATCAGCCCCATAACGGTCTTGAGGATCGTAGACTTGCCGGCGCCGTTGGTGCCGATAATCGTCGTGATGGTACCCGCCTCCACGGCCAGCGACACGCCCCGCAGGGCGTAGATCAGGTCGTAGTAGGTTTCGATGTTTTTGATTTCAAGCAGCGCTGTCAAAAGTTACTCCGTCCTTGGTCCTGCCATGCTCATAATCTTAATCGTAATCTTAATCTTGCTCTTGATCTTAATCAATCAGCGGCATTTGGGACAATGCAAACCAGGATTAAGAGTAAGATTAAGAAACTGGATGCGAGCACATTGGTTCCGTTGGTACCCTACCCCTCCTCCGCCCCCAGATATGCCTGCAAAACCTCCGGATGCCGGCTGACCTCTTCAGGACTGCCGGTGAGGATCGGCTGACCGAAGTTGACGGCCAGGATCCGGTCTGAAATATCCATGACCATGTTCATGTCGTGTTCGATCAGCAGGATCGTGATACCCAGCTCATCCTGGATATCTTTGATCCAGAAGATCATATCCTGTTTCTCTTCGGTATTCATTCCCGCGCAGGGTTCGTCCAGCAGCAAAAGCTGCGGCTCCAGGGCCAGGGCCCGTCCCAGTTCGATGAGCTTCTGGGTCCCGTACGGCAGGGCACCGACCGGTTTGTTGCGCACGGCCTGCAGGTCCAGAAAATCGATAATCTCTTCCACCTTTTTGCGGTGCCGCACCTCTTCGCGGCCGGCATAAGATCGCCGGCCCCATAAAAATACGCCGCGCAGCAACCCGGTCTGCATAAAAATATGCCGGCCCAGCATGATATTCTCCATGGTATTCATGTGGGCAAACAGCTCGATGTTTTGAAAGGTCCGGGCGATTCCCAGTCGCGCGATGCGATCGGGCTTTTTACCCTGCAGGGAAACCCCCTTGAAAAAGAGGGTCCCCCTGTCCGGACGGTAGAGCCCGCTAATGCAGTTGAACAGGGTGGTTTTCCCGGCCCCGTTGGGACCGATGACCGCGAATATTTCACCCCGGTCGATACTGAGCGCAATGTTGTCCAGGGCCGTGAGCCCCCCGAACGCAATGGTCAATTGATCTATTTCAAAGAAAGCCTTCATCAGCGGATGGTTATCCAGTCGGTCAGCTTTTTAGCTTTACCGCCTTTCAGGCACTGCACCAGAAAGGTGGCATGCGTGCCCTGGCGGCTGTTGGGATCCTTGGGATCAAAGGGCTTGTAATTCACCTCCGGACCAAGCCCCTTGAAATTCCGCAAGCCTTCCAGCTCCTTGACCAGCCGCTCCCGGGTTAGATCCCGACCGCAGCGTTTGATGGCTTCCACCAGCGGCTCGGCAAATAAGATTCCGGCGTAATAGAACACCCCCCAGCGCTCCTTTGGAGCGGCGAATTTACCATAGGCCTCGGCTTTGTATTTCTGCAGCAGGGGGTTATCGGAATCGGGCAGGTCGCTGAAGGCCGCAGTGATCACCCCTTCCCAGAGCCCTTTTGAAATATGGATCATCAACGGAAAATCACTACAGGTGCTGGTGCTCATGAACTGGGGTGCGAACTTCATGGCCTTGCTGGTACCGACGAGGCGGACGGCGTGGCCGACACTGGTCCACAACAGGACCATGTCGGCATTGGACCGGCGCAGTTTCATGACGTGCGGTTTCATATCGGTGTCCTTGAACTCCACCGGAACCAGCGCCACCGGCTTGAGATTGTGAGCCGCGAGTTCATCGATGGCCCCTTTCAGACCGTTTTTACCGTACTCGTCATTCTGAAAAGCAATGGCCACTCTCTTTTTGCCCATATTTTCCACTGCATACCGTACTAAGGCCTTGGCTTCTTTGTAATACAGGGGGTAAACGCCAAAAAGGTACTTATGCGGCGGTTTGACCCAATGCAGTGAACCGGCCGCAGGCCCGACCCAGGGAATCTTGCGTTCCATCAGGTAATCCCTGACGGCAAGTCCCGGGGAGGATCCCACACCGACTACCCAGGCGAACATGCCGGTGCCTTCCTGCAACTCCTTGACACCGGCCTTGGTTTTGGCCGGGTTGTAGCTGTCATCGAAGCTGTGGTACACAATTTTGCGGCCGTTGATGCCGCCATTGGCGTTTATCATTTTAAAATAGGCGTCCGTTCCACGGGGTACCGATCCCCAGGCCGCCGCGGGCCCGGTCTGCGGTCCCCAGGATCCGATATGGATCTCCGTGTCCGTAACGCCCTCTTCTGCAAAAATGCCAGGGGTAAAACCGAGAACCAGAGTCCCTGCCAGCCATAAAACTACTAGTAATCGTTTCTGCATATCCCCCTCCTTTAGTATAGGTGACCATCATAAATCACTATCGCTATCGGAATCACAGGCTGAACGACCACAGAATTTCAACGCTCCGAGCCCTATATCGATTTCGATTTCAACTTTAGCTCTTTATCAACCTAATCGTGAAATGGTTTGAAAAGGTTCAATCGGGTTCAAGGTCAAGGCGGGGCGAGGGGTTCAACCGGAGGAATACTTATCAGTATTTCGAGGATTGAACGCCTCGACCCAACGCAGAGATTGAGCCCGAGGGGAGCTTTTGAAACCATTTCTATACTTTTTTAACGTAGTGCTTGGCAAACAACCCGCTCGGCTTGAAGCACAGGACCAGGACGATTATGGCAAAGGCCACCACCGCCTTGAACTCAATGGAGACGTACCCGCCGAACAGGTTCTCGATGATCCCCAGCAGGTAGGCGGCAATTACCGCCCCCGGCAGGGAAGTCATCCCGCCCATGACGGCAGCCGCAAACCCTTTGAGCATGGGGTCCCACATCATGTAGGGCTGCATGATGGTGGGCGCAATCAACAGCCCGGCCAGGCAGCCCACGAACGACGATATCCCCCAGGTCATCATGAGGATGTGGTTGGTGCGGATCCCCATCAACCTTGCCGCCACGGGATTTTGCTGGGTAGCCTTGACAGCCAGCCCCAGCTTGGAAAACCGGAAAAAGAAGAACAGGACGAGCATGATGACCAGGGCCACCACCAGCGTCAGCAATTCAAGGGTGCTGACAAAAATGTCACCGATCACCAGGCTGTCATAGGGCGATATGGGAAAGGGCATGGTCTTCTGGTCGGCCCCAAACTTCCAGGAGACAAACCCCAGCAGGATCATTTCCAGGCCGATGGTGATCACGATCATGCCCAGGATATTGGGTTCCTTGGCCCGGCGTAGAACCGCGAATTCCAGCAGACAACCCAACAACAGGGCGAATACCAAAGCTCCGGTAAAAGCCGTATACCAGGCCGCCCCGAACGAATCGATCAGCATGAAGGCAAAGAACGAAGCGATCAGCGCCATTTCACCCTGGGCGAAATTGGGTGCCTCCGACGTTTTATAGATAATCACCATGGCCAGCCCCATGAGGGCGTAGGAACTGCCCACCGCAATCCCGCTGACAACCATTTGTAAAAAATCGATCATGAAGCGTTTTCCTTGAATCCGGGCATCCTGGTCTTCTCTTGCTCTTAATCTTAATCTGGTTTTTCAGTGCTGTTTGAAGACAAAGGGCCAAGATTAAGTGTAAAAATTTTTACAGGGGCTGTTTCTAAAAGGGCCACGTCCGCCAATACTTCTTGATTCTAATCCACACCCCGTAAATCCCCAGCGGCTCGAACAGCATGATGAGCACCATGATCAGACCGAATACGATAAACTGGATGTTGGAGACGCCGGTAATGGAAAACCATGATTTTGAGAGCGTTTCCAGCCAGGTGCCCAGGTAGGGAATATCCAGGATGTTGCGCAGCTGCAGGTCCAGCCAGCTGAGCAGGCCGGCTCCGGCGATAGCGCCCATGATGGAGCCCAGGCCGCCCACTACTACCATTGCCAGGAACATAATCGACATCATCAGGGTAAAAATTTCAGGTTCGATAAAACGCAGCACAAATGCATAGAGACCGCCGGCCATACCGGCATAGAAAGCACTGACGGCAAACGACAGGGTTTTGTAAAAGACCAGGTTGACCCCCATGGTCTCGGCCGCCAGGTCGGCATCCCGAATCGCAATGAAGGCCCTGCCTACCCGGGTGCGCACAATATTGCGGGCGGCGACTGTCAGCAGCACGGTCAGGGTCATCAGCAGGTAGTAGAATTCCACATCCGTATCCAGGTGCCAACTCCCGATGATCAGCTCCGGGGCATGCAGGCCCTCGCGGCCGCCGAACAGGTCCAGGCGGCCAATGACCTGGGTGATGGTCAGACCGAACCCGAGGGTGGCGATGGCCAGGTAGGGGCCTTCCAGCCGCAGGGAAGGCAGACCCAGTAAAAAACCGAACAGGGCGGCGATGAGGGCGGCCGCCGGCAACGCCAGGAGAAACGGGAAACCCGCCTTGGTCATGAGGATGATGGTGCCGTAGGAACCGATGGCAAAGAAACCGGCATGGCCCAGGGAAATCTGCCCGGTATACCCTACCAGCAGGTTCAAACCCGTGGCCACGATAATATTGATGGCGATATAGTTGGCCACATACACGTGATAGTTTTTGACCATCAGCGGGTAGGCGAGCAGGAACAAGACCAGCACCACAAACCAGAAAAGGACCACGCCGGATGTAAAGAACTGGACATCCTCGTAATAGTCTCTCTTCATGTCCATGGAAACAGTGCCCCCGTATGTGTTGGTGTGTGGCCGCCGGACTCAGTCGGAAAGTCGTAATCTGAAGAAAAATACAACTAATTGTGCCATATTCATATGATGAATTTCAATCATTTGTAATGTAAAGCCAGCTCGAAGTCAAGCCGCCGGCTGTGGGTATCCCCGGTTATCCGAAACTAAACCGGGAGCTTTTGGATCAGGTTTTCCAAAAATCTTGATTTAACCTGCTGACAGGCCAGCAGCTGTTTGACGGGCGGCAGTTTCAAGATTGCCCCGAGCATCGCGCTCATGGCGCGATGGCTCCACATCACACGGTTGTCGAAAATCAAATCCTGCAGACAGTCGCGCTCAATGGCCATCACCACGGCCCGATGGGTTCCGTTCAACGGCGGTATGACCCGGGCCGGTCTGGGCGTTAGCTGTATGTTCCGCTCAGGGCAGTTCCGGGCACAAACGCCGCAGCCCAAACAGGTTGTGGGGTCCAGGCGCGCAATTTTTCGCCGGCGCCGACCGGGGTCGTTGGCCGACACCAGGGCCAGCGCTTCCACCGGGCACACGCTGACACATTTTCCGCACCCTTTACAATGCGCCGAGTCCAGGGCAGGGATAAAATGGGTGGTATGGACCGGCTTGACGAAGGAAAACCGCCGGGCGGCCAGCAGCGCCTCACAGCAGCAGCCGCAGCAGTTGCAGATAAAGTTGACACTTTCCCGAATGTTTTCACCGAATTGGACCAGGTTCTCTGCATAGGCGCGCTCCAGCAGGTCCAGGCATTCCGTTACCTCCACACGGCGGGCCACCCCGTGCTTGATAAGGGAATACGCCGTGTTGTTAAAGGTCATGCAGATATCCTGAGGAGCATCGCAGGCCCTGTTCGGGTGACTCATTTTGTGTCGGCAGTAGCAGATGCCGATGGAAATATGGGCCGCTGATTTTATCACGGCCGTGGCCCGCTCATAGTCAAGAACCTGCAGGGCGTCGTCAACCGGCAGCACGGACTCATTCACGAACACACGACCCAACTGGGTCTCGCCGCGGGTAAACAGTTCCCGGATGAAATCCTCTTCCACATTGAGATACTGGTAGAACAATTCGCTGAGCAGCTTCTGGTCAATATCAGGGCGAACGCGCATCAAGGAGAATTCGAAAAAACCGGCCATGGGGGGAAACAGGCAATACTGGGTCTCACCCTGGATTTCCATATCGATCAGAATGCCCCGGTCCGCCAATTCATCCAGGGTTTGCCGCGCCGCATCCGGAGTGATTTTCCAGATACGGCCGGCTTTGCGTACAGTAAAAGGCTTGATCGGTAAAAGGGCCACCAGGGCGGCTTCCCTGGCGGTGAAAAGCATCGCCAGAATCCGGTACAAAAGATCCGAGGGCGGCGCTCCCTGGGGCTGGCGATTCAGGCGCTCCACCAAGCGGGCATAACCTGTCTTCAGGGCTATATGGGCCATGGCGCTACTATTTTTTCGTTCAACAGTTCAGGTTGACCGGTACGGTTATCATCCAGATAACCAACTAACATTACAATAAAAATATTTAAACAACAAGGGAATCCGGCCGGCCGCCTGAAACGGGCGGAGCCCAACGGGAGGCGGATTGGTACAATCACTTGACAATTAGTTCTAATTATGCTTAACTTCGTTTAAGTATATTTAAAAGCGATGCCTGTAAACAAACGCTGCCGGGGACGCAATCCCGGCAATTCCGTGCCTTGAAAGCTTGACTTGCACCTTTGAAATCCTTATTTATGGTGAGTTAAAATTATGAAGGCTACAGGGGACTTGCCGTCAGTCTGGCGGCACCACAATGGGAAAGTAATGAACAACCTGGACGCAATAGAGGGCTCGATAAAAGCGATCCTGGAAGATCTGCACGGTGTCTGGATCGACTCCCACCTTGATGATTCGGAGTACATCCGTAACACCCGGGCGGTAATAGAAGCCACGGACTGGTTTATCCTGGAGAATCAGGAAATTACCAACGATCCCGATATCCTGACCGATGTCTTGCGTCAATTTGCTAAATCATTATGGCTGAACCACAAAACAACCGTTGAAAAAACCACCGCCGGAGACAGCGACGATAACGGCGACTACGGTGAATACTGTTTCGATTATATTTATGAGCACGGCGTATACCCGCCCTGACCTGACCCTGATCGGAGAAAGCACGCACATGGACGAACTGGAAGAGCTGCAGATCAAAGCTGAGATCGACGAAATCGCACGAAAAGTAGAGATGATTTTGCAACGGGTAGAAACCGAAGACCCCGGTCGCCCCCCCACCCCGGAGGCTGATGCCCAATCAGGCAATGCCGGCTGATATTATCCACGATAATAGTTATGCTTAAACCAGATAGTGCCCTTACACAAGTGGTAGATTTTGGTTCAGAGCAAGGCTTGAATCATTTTAAAACCGCAGGCATAGCTTGAGCTATGTCGAGGATTTGGAAATGGTGAAAACGCAGCTCTGGGCCAAAAGGTGCCGCTTGTGTAAGGGCACTAAGTTATGCCGTATTGCTTCATCTTACTGAGTAAACTGGGATGGCTGATCTCAAGCAGCCGACTGGCCTGGCTCCGGTTGCCGCCCGTTTTCTTCAGCGCCCGGGCGATCATAACCTTTTCCAATTCCCGCCGGGCCTCCTTGAGTGAATCCCCTTTGGCCAGGGATCCTATATCCCCCTGCAGCGCATTCGGGCCGAGACTTTCGGGTAGATGCTCCGGCAGCAGTTCGGTTCCCTCGGCCAGGACCACGGCACGCTGGATGACATTTTCCAGTTCACGCACGTTGCCGGGCCAGGCGTGCTCCAACAGCAGGGACATGGCTGCCGGTGAGATGCTCTGGGCAGCCGTACCCAGCTGGGCACTGAATTGCTCCATGAACAGGCGGGCCAACAGCGGTATGTCCTCACCCCGTTCGCGCAGCGGGGGCAGCCTGAGCGGCATCACGTTTATGCGGTAGTAAAGATCTTCCCGAAAACGGTTTTTTTCAATTTCCTCTTCGAGATTGCGGGCCGTGGCAGCCACAACCCGGACGTTCACTTTTATAGCCCGCGTTCCGCCCACCGGCCGGACCTCGCTCTCCTGCAGGGCCCGCAGCAGTTTTACCTGCAGGGACACCGGCAGTTCTCCAATTTCGTCCAGAAACAGGGTTCCGCCGTCGGCCTCCCTGAAAAGTCCGCTCCGGGTCCGGTCCGCACCGGTAAAGGCCCCTTTGACATGTCCGAAGAGTTCACTCTCGATCAGATTTTCAGGTATGCTGCCGCAATTGACGGCCACCCACGGCTTTTGCGACCGGGGGCCGGTGAAGTGGATACCGCGGGCCACCAGCTCCTTGCCGGTCCCGCTTTCGCCCGTAATGAGCACGGTCGTATCGAAGCGGGCCACTTTCTCGGCGAACCGGAACATTTCCCGCATTACTTTGCTTTTGGCCACCATGTTGCCGAAACTGGATCTTTGCTCTATGGTGCGCAGCGTCTTGCGCAGCCGGGTGTTTTCCCGCTTGAGCCTTTCCCGCTCTTCGGCCTTTTTCAGCACCAGGTTGACTTCATCTGATTTAAAGGGTTTGGAGATATAATCATAGGCACCCTTTTTCATTGCCTCCAGGGCCGTTTCCATGGAACCGTAGGCCGACATCATGATAACGGTGGCATCGCTGATCCAGTCGGCCGCCTCCTCCAGAAACTGCAGCCCATCCATCCGGGGCATTTTGATGTCACACAGGATAAAATCGTACTGGGTCCCGGAAACCATTTCCAGCGCCTCTTCGCCATTGGCGGCCGTCGCGACTTGAAAGCCGGAATTGGTCAGCAGGGAGGTTAGCATGTGGCGCATGTTCTGTTCATCGTCGATGACGAGCAGTTTGCGCTCCGGTTGGTTGTTGGCTTGATTCTCCCTGCGGTTCATGGGCTGGCCTTCCTTTCGGCACATGGGAAGGAGAGGACAAACCGGGTGCCTTTGTCAGCAGCAGCCTCGGCCCTGAGCGTACCTCCGGTCTCTGCGGTGATCATAAAACAGACCGACAAGCCGAGCCCGGTGCCCTTGCCGGGTTCCTTGGTTGTATAAAAGGGATCGAATATGGAGTTCAACTGGTCGTCCGGGATGCCGGGGCCATTGTCCTCGACGACAATCTGCAGCTGCTGTCCGTCGCCGTCCCGGCCGGCTGTGTTGCGGCTGGCAACCCGGATGTGTCCCGCTTGTTCCGCCGGTTCCAGTTTGATGGCGTCGGCAGGGTTGATCAAAAGATTCAGAAAAACCTGCCGCAAGCGCTGGGGATCAGCCTGAATGACGTCCTGGCCGGCCGCCAGATCAGCGCTCAGGGTGATCGCTTTCATCATGGGCTGCTGACGCAGCATACCCACGATCTCTTCCACGATCGCATGCACCGGGACATCCTTGCTTTCATCTTTGGCGGGCCGGGCAAAGTCCAGCAGCTCCCGGATGATATCGTTGACCCGCCCGATCTCGCTCTGGGCCCGTTCGATGTAATCCAGCCGCTCATCAGCGGAGAGATTCTCCTGACGCAGCAGGTCCAGGTAACCCAGCACAATCCCGATGGGGTTGCCGATCTCGTGGGCAATGCCCGAAGAGAGCCTACCGACGGAAGCCATTTTTTCGGCCCGCAGGACTTCCTTGTGGGCCTGTTTCAGCTCGGCATTGGCTTGCTCCAGCGACAGAACCGTCGACTTCAATTTCTTTTTGTCGGCATCTATGTTTTCCAGCATCCGGTTGAGCGATCGCGACAACCGGTTGAACTCACTCTCGGCGTCATCCGAAACAAACAGCAGATCCTCATCGGGTTGAAACTCATCGGCCCGGCGGACGAGCTTTTGCAAGGGCTTGCCGGTTATCTGCCAGAGCCGGTAAACGCCGAAGAAAGTCAGCAGCAATGCATTAATAAGGATATAGTAGATGATGAGCTTCTGGGTTTTGTCAAGGCTGGCGTAAGCCGGCCCCAGGTCAAAAACCAGGCAGATGGAACCGGCCGGGCGGCTACCGGCCGACACGGGGCCGGCCACGACCATGTATTGCGATCTTTCGTAGAACCCGCCCCAGACGGACCCCAGAAATTCAAGGACAGGCTTTTGCTGCTCTGTGGCCCGTTCTGCATAGCGGACCAGATCGGTTCCCTCAGGGCAATCCCGGCCCCACTGGTAAACCCGCTGCTGCTTATCTTCCAGGCGGCCGCAGATAATCTGCGATTCCTGCAGGACAGATTTAATCTGTGGAGAAACGCCGGTGAGTTTCCGGGCGCCCTGCAGATGTTTGTCATCCGTAAACGCCAACGCCTCAAGGGTTGCGAGGGCGATACGGGCTTTGTCTGCTTCGGCGCTTATCAGGGCCTGGCGGGTAACCATCATGATGACAAAGTCCAGCAGGAACATCGCCACCAGCAGGATGATCAGAAGGTTGATTGCAAATTTTGCTTTAAGGCCGAATCGCACTGCCCTGCTCCCCGGCCGGCGGTTTCAGCATCTCCAGATAGCGTGCTGACAGCCCCGGCCTGCTTTCGGAGAAAGTAGCACATCCCTGAAATTAAGGCAAATTTTGAGAAATCAGCTCCGCTTTAGGTTTAAGGATTCAGAGGTTCAATGGTTAAGCTAGAAGGAATACCCTGGGGACCGGAGTCGGGAGTCAGGAGTCGGAATTGTTAGGCAAAAGGTTGAAGTCTGAAGGTATAAGTAGACGGTAGAATGCTTTAGCCACGAGGTCGGAAGTCTGAGGTCAGAGAACGGAAAACTCGAGGGCTGGAGTCAGGAGTCGGGAAAGAACTATCAGGAACCAGGTGTCGTCTTTTTAAGGTCTTAACCTTTGAACCGGGAACCCAGGACGGGGAACCTGAGAGAATATGCTGCCTGTAACCCCAAAACTTGTTGTGCCTTCACAGGTGGTAGATTTTAGTTCAGGTCAAGGCCGCAGCCCATTACACAACCGGAGGCGTAGTTGTCCTACGTTGAGGATTGTGTAATGGCGCCTGTCCGGCGAAGCTGAAAGCGCAGACGGAAGAACGCCGGCCAGGGCCAACCCGTCGTCGCCGATCGGCTATGCCGAGCAAGAAGATGTCGCCTACAACCCCAAAACTCGTTGTAACTTTAAAGGTGGTAGTTTTTTATTCGGATCAGGACTGCTGCTGCTTGAAGGTTGATTTTACTTCATGTTTTGGGGTTGCAGGTGGTAGCTTTTGGTTCTGGCCAAGGCCGCAGCCATTCTGGCAACCGCAGGCGTAGTGGACTACGTCGAGGATTGCCAGAATGTGAGAACGCCGGCCAGGACCAAATCGGGATCGTAGCCGTGCTTATGTATATCAAAGGACTCTCCAAAAACATCGATCCCGATACCGATAGCGATTTCGATTTCGATGGTGCCAGAAGTCGCCGCCTGCAACCCCAAAACTTGTTGTGCCTTCACAGGTGGTAGATTTTAGTTCAGGTCAAGGCCGCAGCCCATTACACAACCGGAGGCGTAGTTGTCCTACGTTGAGGATTGTGTAATGGCGAGAACGAAGGCCTGGGCTAAAATATGCCGCCTGTGAAGGCACAACCAAAAAAGCCCGAAGCTAATAAATTAGCTTCGGGCTTATAAAAGATTTCCCGGCAGTGTCCTACTCTCCCACACGGCTTCCCGTGCAGTACCATCGGCGCTGAAGAGCTTAACTTCCGTGTTCGAGATGGGAACGGGTGTGGCCTCTTCGCAATTACCACCGGAAAAATTCTTGCAAATCTTTCGGCGAACTTCAATTCGGATGTAAATTACCAAATGCTCAAAAGCTTGTGTGAATTATTTTGTAGCCAAGCCGCACGACCAATTAGTACCAGTTAGCTAAACACATTACTGTGCGTACACATCTGGCCTATCAACCTTGTAGTCTTCAAGGGGTCTTCAGTCATACTGTTGCCAGTATGAGGGATATCTTATCTTGAGGTTGGCTTCCCGCTTAGATGCTTTCAGCGGTTATCCGTTCCGAACGTGGCTACCCAGCGATGCCGCTGGCGCGACAACTGGAACACCAGAGGTTCGTCCATTCCGGTCCTCTCGTACTAGGAACAGATCCTCTCAAATATCCTACGCCCGCGAAAGATAGGGACCAAACTGTCTCACGACGTTTTAAACCCAGCTCACGTACCACTTTAATTGGCGAACAGCCAAACCCTTGGGACCTGCTCCAGCCCCAGGATGTGATGAGCCGACATCGAGGTGCCAAACCGCCCCGTCGATGTGAACTCTTGGGGGCGATAAGCCTGTTATCCCCGGCGTACCTTTTATCCGTTGAGCGACGGCCCTTCCATACAGAACCGCCGGATCACTAAGACCTACTTTCGTACCTGCTCGAATCGTCACTCTCGCAGTCAAGCTCCCTTGTGCCTTTACACTCTACGACTGGTTTCCAATCAGCCTGAGGGAACCTTCGCGCGCCTCCGTTACTCTTTGGGAGGCGACCGCCCCAGTCAAACTACCCACCAGACACTGTCCTTCGCCCGGATTACGGGTCGAGGTTAGAACTCAAAAATAGCAAGGGTGGTATTTCAAGGGTAGCTCCACCGAAACTGGCGTTCCGGTTTCAAAGCCTCCCACCTATCCTACACATACTATTCCTAAATTCAATGTCAAGCTGTAGTAAAGGTGCCGGGGTCTTTCCGTCTTTTCGCGGGTAGACGGCATCTTCACCGCCAATACAATTTCACTGAGTCCCTGGTTGAGACAGTGCGGAAGTCGTTACGCCATTCGTGCAGGTCGGAACTTACCCGACAAGGAATTTCGCTACCTTAGGACCGTTATAGTTACGGCCGCCGTTTACCGGGGCTTCGGTTCAGAGCTTCGCTCCGAAGAGCTAACAAATCCCCTTAACCTTCCGGCACCGGGCAGGCGTCAGACCCTATACATCGTCTTGCGACTTAGCAGAGTCCTATGTTTTTAGTAAACAGTCGCTACCGCCATTTCTCTGCGGCCCTTCCCAGCTTATCAAGCGAATTGAATCACCAGAAAAGGCCCACCTTCTCCCGAAGTTACGGTGTCATTTTGCCGAGTTCCTTAACCAGGGTTCTCTCAAGCGCCTTGGGATTCTCTCCCCACCTACCTGTGTCGGTTTACGGTACGATCACCTCATCATCTCGCTAGAGGCTTTTCTTGGCAGTATGGGATCAATCACTTTATGAGGCTAAGCCTCTCGTATTCACCTCTCGACCTTTATATAAAAGAACGGATTTGCCTGTTCTTCCAGTCTACCGGCTTAAACCACCACGTCCAACAGGTGGCTGACCTACCCTTCTGCGTCCCCCCATCACTCAAACGGTGATACGGTGGTACAGGAATATTAACCTGTTTTCCATTACCTACGCCTTTCGGCCTCGGCTTAGGGATCGACTAACCCTGAGCAGATTAGCTTTACTCAGGAAACCTTAGGTTTTCGGCGAGCGGGTTTTTCACCCGCTTTATCGTTACTCATGTCAGCATGGTCTCTTCTGTACCGTCCAGCCGTCCTTACGATCGACCTTCAGCCAGTACAGAATGCTCCCCTACCAATCTCTATCCGAAGATAGACTCCGCAGCTTCGGTTATGTGCTTGAGCCCCGCTACATCTTCGGCGCGGACTCACTCGACCAGTGAGCTGTTACGCTTTCTTTAAAGGGTGGCTGCTTCTAAGCCAACCTCCTGGTTGTCTGTGCATTTCCACATCCTTTCCCACTTAGCACATAATTAGGGACCTTAGCTGGCGGTCTGGGCTGTTTCCCTCTCGACCACGGAACTTAGCTCTCGTAGTCTGACTCCTGCGATAACAGTTAACGGTATTCGGAGTTTGGTTAGGTTTGGTAATCTGGTAGGACCCCTAGCCCATCCAGTGCTCTACCCCCGTTACTGAATCACGCAAGGCTATACCTAAATATATTTCGGGGAGAACCAGCTATTTCCAAGTTTGTTTGGCCTTTCACCCCTATCCACAGCTCATCCGAGCATTTTTCAACATACAACGGTTCGGGCCTTCACGCGATCTTACTCGCGCTTCACCCTGGCCATGGATAGATCACTTGGTTTCGGGTCTACTCCACGCAACTAATACGCCCAATTAAGACTCGCTTTCGCTACGGCTACACCTGACGGCTTAACCTTGCTACGTAGAAGTAACTCGCTGACTCATTATGCAAAAGGCACGCGGTCACACTGGCAATCAAAGATCGCCATAGTGCTCCCACTGCTTGTAAGCAAACGGTTTCAGGTACTATTTCACTCCCCTCACCGGGGTACTTTTCACCTTTCCCTCACGGTACTGGTTCACTATCGGTCGTCAAGGAGTATTTAGCCTTAGGAGATGGTCCTCCCGGATTCACACAGGGTTCCTCGTGTCCCGCGCTACTTGGGTGTCTGACCCAGGAAGTCTGATCTATTTCACTTACAGGACTGTCACCTTCTATGGTGCGACCTTCCAGACGCTTCAGTTATAAATCAGATTTGTAACTTCCCGACGGTTCCGAAACACCGTCCAGTCAAATCCCACGACCCCGAGCATACAACGCTTTCGGGCTTGACATATACTCGGTTTAGGCTGATTCCCGTTCGCTCGCCGCTACTAGGAAAATCACTGTTGTTTTCTGTTCCTGAGGTTACTAAGATGTTTCAGTTCACCTCGTTGGCCCTAACAGCCTATGTATTCAGCTGAGAGTTTTTCGGCATTAACCGAAAAGGGTTTCCCCATTCAGAAATCTCCGGATCAAAGCTTGTTTAGCAGCTCCCCGAAGCTTATCGCAGCTAGCCACGTCTTTCATCGCCTCTTGACGCCAAGGCATCCACCGTTTGCCCTTAATAGCTTGGCCACAAAATAATTGACACAAACATGCTGAGCATTTGGTTAAAAAAACTTACTTACAGTTACATTACATCCGAATTGTCAAAGAACAAAAAAAGATAGATGATCAGCCACCTTTTCCCACCCCAGTTCCAATGTTTCTCCAGAATAAAATTGATGTGGTTTAAAAGAAACGGACACTTTGCTAAGAACGAAATATCAGAAAGCGAGGTGTCCAATGAGTACTCAAAAAACCAGACGGAGTTTCACCCAAGGGTTCAAGGATGATGCTATCAGCCTG
>Ga0209783_1000022_pt1 | contig 89995 bp, 86 predicted proteins | sample WorMetfiPIANOSA1_FD_187395 | JGI IMG/M metagenome (GOLD analysis project Ga0209783, IMG submission 187395) | Marine gutless worms symbiont microbial communities from Max Planck institute for Marine Microbiology, Germany - Olavius filocauda... | ecosystem: Host-associated > Annelida > Digestive... | reverse complement strand
CACCGCGGCCGGCTACAACTTCCGCCTGATCCTCAAGTGGCTGAGGGATTTGTTGGCCAAGTTCGTCGCGACCCTGATCGCCGCGATCGCACCTCAATCAACGCTCAGACCGGCTTCTTAACGGACTGACTCCCCACCATCACGCACTGAGGGTCCGTCAGGACAAGGACAACTTTATCGAAACGGCCGCCGGGATACTGTGACGGGCATCACACCCGGGCACGCCGGCGCCGGCGCGGCTCAGGACGCCAGATAGACGACCAGGATATTGATCGCGCCGTAGACGGCCAGGAACGATCCTGCGACGGTCTTCAGAAGCGGCGAGACCCACAGGATGCGGGTGACGTCGCGCTCCGCACGCCGCTGACGCCAGCCGACCAGGAACAGCGCCAAGCCGACAACGAGGATCGCCAGTCCCCCCTCCAGCCCGAATATGATCGGTATGGAACGTCCACCCACTATCGACCTCGTTGTATATCACTGCGCACCCGCGCGTGCCGGCCTCGTTTCCTGACATAGGCGGTGCAGCGACACAAGCCCCTCGGCCTGGCGGTTCCAACCAGCTTGAGGGGATGGGCCATGCCGGCTATTTGTGTCCCCACTCAGGTGGGCTGTCGATGGCTACCGCCCCCAACCCAAGAGGCGACAGGCTTTGGCAGAAAAGCGTTTCGCGACGTTTGACCGCGACCACAAGGCGGCAATGGTGGTGTCCCACGAACGCTCGGGCACGCATTTTGCCATGAACGCCCTGGCGGCCTGTTTCGGGTATGTGTCGAAACCGTGGGTCGATATCGACCACGACAGCTTCAACATCAATTTCCACCATGCCAAGAGCATGTCGAAGGTGCTGGGCTTTTTGATCGAGAAGCGCTGCGCCAGCACCATCAAGTCGCACCATGCGGTGGAATTCTTCCAGCCGCTGCTGGAGCATCTCAACGGCCCCATGGACGTGGTCTATGTGTTGCGTAATCCGGTAGACGTGATGGTGTCCTACTGGCGGTTCCTGCACACCTGGTCCTGGGCGGAGGGGCCGTTGACCGCAACCGCAGCGGAATTCGCCGAGGCGGCGCCGATGGGGCGGCTGATGCGATACCAGTGGCGCCAGCACGAGACGATGTTGCACCGCTGGGCGGACCACGCCGAAGGGTGGCTGAACGCGGCAGCGTCGCACCCGAACGTCCACGTGCTGCGCTACGAAGAGATGCTGTCCGATTTTCCGGGCGCCATGCGGCACCTGGGCGGCGCTATGGGATTGCCGTTGCTTTCCGACAATCCGCCGGCCCGCGACCATAACGTTGTGCAGAAGGGCAAGCGGACGTTCGAGCCGGCGCCGGGCGCGGACGATCGGGACGCCGTCCGGGCGGTCGCGAACGCACGGCTGGGCCAGCGCCTAGCGGCGCTGGGCTACCCGCTGTAGTTTCGAAAAAGGCAGGCCGTCGGGCGCGTTTTGCCCCCCCGCGGCCGTCGAAAGAGGTCAGGCCGCGCGGCTGGGCCGCGCCAAGTCCTCTTCGTTGCGATAGACCCGAACCAGATGCTCGGCACACCAGGAGCCGCCCGGCTTGGAGGTGCGCTTGTTGCAATAGTGCCAGTTCTCGGTGCGCGGGTCTCCGTCGATCCAACGGCATCCGCGCGGTTCCTTGGTCTTCAGCGGCAGCTTGTGAACGTTCATCCTTCTTCCTTTGTCTCCGTACCGGCGGACTCTTCGCACGACGTATGGGCGCCGTTTCGCGTTAACCCCTGTGGTCCGTCCTGCGGCCTTGGTCCCTGTCTCACCCCGTCCCAATGCCTTTCGAAAAAAGGCGCCGGGCCGAAGCCCGGCAAATTGAACAGGGAGGCTTCACGTCTAGGAGACGTTGGATCCGGGAGGATCCAGTTGTTGCATTGCAACAACGAAGTGAGAAATAAATAAGGATTTCTGGCCCGATTTCAAAGGGCAGCCGCCTCATCGCGCCCATGCAAAAACCGCATAGCTTGTAGGGTTTTGATTCTTATGGCCTATTTGGCATCGACGGCGATCGGCAAGGACGGGAATAGGCCCTCGGACCGGTTCTAATGGCGATGCAGCCCGGCGAAATCCGCCGTTCCGAGCTGCCCTGCCGGCTTCAGCCGGTGCTGAACCGCGCCCGCGCGCCGCGCTCGATGCCGGCGGCGATCAGCCGGTCGATCTCCAACCGATGCCGGATCATCTCCAGCAACCGCAGTTCCTCCTCGCTGGCGTGGCCGTCCGCGGCCGCCACCTCGATCGCCAGGGCATAGGCGGTTTCGCGCTGGTGGGGCGTCAATGCCTCGGTGATTTCGGAAAGCAGCTTTTCCAGGCCGTCCTCGTCGGACATCAGATCCGCGCATGTCGCCGCCGCAGACGGCAGGAGCTGACGATCATAGTCCCGAAACACGGGCAACCCCGTGACGATCTCGCCGATCCGGCCTAGTTCGGCGTCGGTCATGTCCCGGTTCGCCGCCGATGTCAGCACCATCGTGTAAATGAGTGCCGTGTGATGACTGATCATGAAGAAGTTGCCCCTGGAACTGGCCGGCCCGAGCCGGCGCACTGTTATGGTTCGCCCGTAATAAAGGGAGCGCCGGCGCAGGCGTCAAGGGCGGTTGTCGGTGCCGGCAAGGGAAGTAGGGTCGAAATCCTGCGCCGAGGCGGGTTCTGGGGCCGCCAGGAAACGACGCGTCTCCTCCACCGCCTCGGCAAGCCCGACCCGGGCCGCCTCGACGCCCTCGGGAAAGGCGCCCAGCACGCGGGACGGCATCATCGGATCCAGCAGCACGAACACGCCCCGGTCGTCGGCCCGTCTGATCAGGCGGCCGTAGGCCTGTTTCAGCTTCAGCCGGGTCAGCATGTCGTCATAGGCGCGCCCGCCGAACGCCGTGCGGCGCCTCTTGTGCAGGATGGTCGGCCGCGGCCAGGGCACCCGGTCGAACACGATCAACCTCAATGACCGGCCGGGCACGTCGACCCCGTCCCGGACCGCATCGGTGCCCAACAGGCAACTGTCGGGTTCGGCCCGGAAGATGTCGACCAGGGTCGGCAGGTTCAACGCGTCCACGTGTTGGGCATAAAGCGGCAGACCGGCCAGTTCCACGGCCTCTGCGAGACGCCGGTGCACCGCGCGCAGGCGGCCGATGGCGGTGAAAAGCCCCAGGGCCCCACCGCCGGCCGCCAGGAAAAGCGCCCGGTAAGCGGAGGCAACCTGGTCAAGATCGTCCTTGCGCACATCGCCAACGATGAAGACGCGGGTTTGCCCGGCATAGTCGAACGGCGACGGCACCCGGGCGTGGATCGCCGGCAGCGGCAGATGTGCCGCGCCGGTTCGGCGTTCGGCCGCCCGCCAGTCCGCCTCGATGTCGCCGGACCCGTCGGTCAGCGTCGCGCTGGTCACCACCATGCCCTGGACCCGCGCGGCCATCACCTCGGCGAAGGGACGGCCCGGGTCGATCCAGTGCCGATGCAGGCCGACATCGATGTCGCGCCCGTCGATCCGTGTGACCTGGAGCCAGTCCGCGAAATCCTCCGGCGCGCCTTCGGCCAGGGCGCCCAGCATGCCGCGCCAGGCCGACAACGGGGCGTGGGCACGATGCTGCAGCGAACGCGCCAATGCGTCCAGACGGTTGCGGGTCGCCGTCTCCAGCGTGTCGGCCTCCTCCTCCAGCCGCGCCGCGAGCCGGCGGCGCAGCCCCATGATGGGCTCGGCCAGGCGTTCGAACGCCGCGGACAGATCCGCCGCCGCATCGGTTAGTCCCGGCACAGGATCGACGGTTTCCACCTCCAGGTCGAACGGCCCTTCCCGGCCCGGCGCCCGGGCGTAGACCTGCTGGCGGACAAGGCCAAGGAACGCTTCCGTCGGACCGTCGGCCCCGCCCTCGCGCAGCCGGTTGGCCCATCCCGCCGCCGGCAGCGCGGCGGCGGCGCGCAGGATCTCTTCCAGCAGGTCTGCCGCGGCCGCGTCGCCGTCGATCAGGTCGCCCAACCGCTCCTTCAGCCCGCGCCCGCGACGCCGTGTCTCCGGACCGCGCAGCCAGCGCCTGAGTTCTGCGGTTTCCCAACCCGTCAGGTGGGCGGAAAAGGCGCTGTCCGCGGCATCGAACACGTGATGCCCTTCGTCGAACACGAAGCGTCCCACCCGTCCCGCCGGGTCCAGGGTCCCGCGCGCCGACTGCACCATGACCAGGGCATGGTTGGCGACGACCAGGCTGGCCCGGCGCGCCTTGCGCACGCCGTTTTCGATGAAACACCGGCCGTAATGGCTGCAGGCCGAATAGATGCACTCGCCGCGGCGGTCGCTCAGCGCAACGGTGGTGCCCCTGCCCATCAGGTCGGGAAGCCATGACGGGAAATCACCGCCGCTGAGGTCGCCGCTGCGCATCCGGTCCAGCCACCGCGCCATCAGGCCGAGCGCCACCGCCTCGGCGGGGTTGGCCCGGCTGCGGCCGACCGCTTCCTCGTAATTCAGCAGGCACAGGTAATTCTCGCGGCCCTTGCGAATAACGACCCGGTCCGGCTTGATCCGGGGGTCGGGATAAAGCCGGTCCAGCTCATCGTCGATCTGGTGCTGAAGGTTCCGGGTAGACGTGGAGAGCCAGACCGGCCCGTCGTTCTTCTCCGACCAAACGCTGGCCGGCGCGATATAGCCGAGGGTCTTGCCGACGCCGGTGCCGGCCTCGGCCAGGACCACCAGCGGCGCGCCCCCGACATCGGGCGGGGCAAAGGCGGCGCTGACGGCGGAGGCATAGTCGGCCTGGCTTGGCCGCGGTTCCGCATCCTCTCCCAAAAGGGCGGTTAGACGGGCGCGCGCCTCCGACGGTTCCACCGCGGCGTTGCCCGGCGGCGGGGGCGGCGCCTGGTCCTCCCACTCGGGCAGACGACGCCACACGTCCAGCCCGGCGGTGCCGGCCCTGTCGGCGCCCGCGTCCGGTTCCGTGCCCAAGGCCGACAGCACCGACACGCCCCAGGTCCAGCCGGCCTGCGCCATGGACCAGGCGATGCGCCGGACATGCGGATCCGGTCTGCGGCCGGCCAGCGCCTCCAGCATCGCGATCATCGCGCGCCGCAGCGCCAGCGGCGCCGCCTCCAGCCCATCGGGCGGCGGAACGCAGCAGGCGGCCGCCAGGCCGTTCGGGGTCGGCACGCAGAATGCGGCGGGCCGCACGAAGGCGAACAGCTCCAGAAGGTCGAACCAGGGCTGGCGCTCGATGCCCAGCCGCGCCGCGGTTGCGGGACCGTGGCACAGGATCGCCGCCTCCCCCGCCGACAGGCGGCGGCTTGCTGTCGCGAGTTCGATCAGGTCGCTTTCACCGTCGGGCGACAACACCGCCACGGTGGTCTGGCCCACGGCAATGATCGGCGCATCGGGGATGGTCAGGGTTGTCTGGGCGTCCGGCATGAGTGGCGCCACTATAGCCCCGGGTGCGCCCGGGATGGAAAGCTCCAGTACCGCCGCCGCCAGGTTGACCGTCCCCGCGCCACGCCCTAGTGTCCGCGCACCTCAGCACCGTATTCAGGCGAACCGAAACGAGGCCCGGGATGTCAGATCTGCGCGCGCTTGCCGAAAACGCGAAGGCATGGCCGTTCGAGGAGGCGCGGAAACTCCTGAAACGCATGGGCGGCAAGCCGCCCGCGAAGGGCTATGTGCTGTTCGAGACCGGCTACGGGCCGTCGGGCCTGCCGCATATTGGCACCTTCGGCGAGGTGGCGCGCACGACGATGGTGCGCAACGCCTTTGCAGTGCTGTCCGATATTCCGACCAAGCTGTTCGCGTTCTCGGACGACATGGACGGGCTGCGCAAGGTTCCGGACAATGTTCCCAACCAGGATCTATTGGCCGCGAACCTGAACAAGCCGCTGACCGAGGTGCCCGACCCGTTCGGCACGCACGACTCCTTCGGCGCCCACAACAACGCGCGACTATGCGCCTTCCTGGACGCCTACGTCTTCGACTACGAGTTCAAGAGCTCCACGGAATGCTACCGCTCGGGCCAGTTCGACGACGCGCTGATGACCGTGCTGAGAAACTACGACAAGGTTCAGGCGATCATGCTGCCGTCGCTGGGCCAGGAACGGCGCGAGACCTACAGCCCGGTTTTGCCGATCGACCCGGAAACCCGCGAGGTCCTGCAGGTTCCCGTGATCGCGACCGACCCGGACGCGGGGACGGTCACCTACCGCCGTGCCGACGGCAAGACCGTGGAGACGCCGGTGACCGGCGGCCACTGCAAGCTACAGTGGAAGGCGGACTGGGCGATGCGCTGGTTCGCGCTGGACGTTGACTACGAGATGTCCGGCAAGGACCTCATCGACTCCGTTCGGCTCTCCAGCCAGATTACCCGGGCACTGGGCGGCCGGGCGCCACAGGATTTCACCTACGAGCTGTTCTTGGACGAGAACGGCGAGAAGATCTCCAAGTCCAAGGGCAACGGGATCAGCATGGAGGAGTGGCTGACCTACGCGCCGACGGAAAGCCTGTCCCTGTTCATGTTCATGAAGCCGCGGACGGCGAAGCGTCTCTATTTCGACGTGATTCCGAAGAACGTGGACGAGTATCTCACCTTCCTGGACAAGTATCCGTCCGAAGAACCGGGTCGCCAGGTAGAAAACCCGGTCTGGCATATCCATGACGGCCGGCCGTCGGCGGCGGGGACGGGCCTTGGATTGTCGCTGCTGATCAACCTGGTCAGCGCCTGCAACACCCATGAAAAGGATGTCTTGTGGGGCTTTGTCCGGCACGTGGCGCCGCAGGCGACACCGGAAACCGACCCTATGCTGGACCGATTGTTGGGCTATGCCATCCGCTACTACGAGGACTTCGTCAAACCGGGCAAGCAGTACAAGACCCCGACCGAGCAGGACCGCGCCGCCCTGACGGACCTGTCCGCCCGGCTGGAGGCCCTTGCTGCAGACACGGCGGCAGAGGACATCCAGAACGAGGTCTACGCCGTCGGCAAGGCGCACGGATACGACCCGCTGCGCGAGTGGTTCCGGGCGCTGTATCAGGTACTCCTGGGCCAGGAACAGGGGCCCCGCATGGGATCCTTCATCGCGCTTTACGGCGTCAACGAAACCCGCACGCTGATCGAAAGAGCCCTGGCCGGAGAAAAGCTGGACGCCGCCTAGCGGAAAGGCGGCGCGACAGCTACTGCGCCGCCTGCCCCGCCGTCCGGTCGAAGAAGTCGGCGACGATCGAGAAGCGGCGCAGCGTAAAGCGGACCCCATCCCCCAGGGGATGACCGAGTTCGGGTTCGTGCGCATAAACGCCACCCCTGGCGGCAACGGCCTCGCCCAGCGGCGCGACATCGTCGGCCGGAACGATCCGATCCTGCCCACCGGACAGCACGATTATGTTCGAAGCGTCGTCCGGAACGTTGGCGATCGGATCGTATTCGTCCGGACAGAAAGAGTACCAGGGCAACTTCGCCGGAGATGAATCGATCGCAATGGCGTCGAACGCCTCGCGGCGCATGTGCGGGCCCATTGCAAAGATGCCGCCCATCGACATGCCGTAGAGATAGGCCTGCTCGTATCCCTTGTCCTTGATGAAGTCGGCGATCTCGGCCTGATCCTCGCTGATGGGCTTGAGCAGAGGGACCCCGTCCGATCCGCCATAGCCCCGGTAGTCGAATATGAACACGTCCATCCCGCGATCGGCGAAGAACGTCAGTTTCTGGCGCAATTGGTCGGCGCGCATGGCATTGCCTTGCAGGAAAAGAAGCGCCCGTTGTGTCTCCGAGCGTTTCGACGCCGAAACCCGATACCCGACCAACGATGGTCGACCAGGCCGATCGATTCGCATGGGATCGTAGGCATATCCGCCGATCGTCGGGGCCGGCAGCCCCTGATTGGCAATATCCCGCCAGTTCTCGAAGGTGACTGCCTCGATGCCGAAGATACCGCAGACGCGTTCGTCCCCGGCCGAGTCCGTGGCGGCGCAGCCGACAAGGCTCAGGGCCAGCAAAGCCGGCAGAACGATGCGCAATGCGCCTTTCAGGGATCCGTTAGATGTTGCCATGACGATCGGTCCGCGCATGCCGGTCCAACCGGCGCCTCCACGCTCACCCGCCGGCGTGGGCAAACTCCCAATACAGCTCCTTGGCCAGGCGGTACATGGGTCCGGGCTGGAGATCGCGGTTCTCGTAGCGGCCCACGAACATGACCTTGCCGTAGTTGCCGGTGCTGAAGATCTCGTCGGCGTCGTGAAGATCCTCCGGGAGAACTCGGGTCTCGTGCACCCCCACGCCCCGGCCCGCCAACAGGCCGATCGCCCGCTGGCGGGTGATGCCGTTCAGAAAGGTGCCGTTGGGCGCAGGCGTGAACACCGCGCCGTCCTTTGCATAGAACAGATTCGCGGTCGCGAATTCCGCGACATTACCCAGCCCGTCCAGCATTACCGCATTGTCGTAGCCCTTCGCCTTGATCTCCTGCATTGCCCGGCCGGCGTTGGGATAAAGGCACGACGCCTTGGCATCGGTGGGCGCCATGTCCGGCGCCGGACGGCGCCGAGAGGTCACGCAGGCGGAGAACCCGTTGTCCGGCGGCAGCGGAGCCTCCCAGATGTTGAGGGCAAACTGGGTGGTCTCGGGATCGGGCGCAATCCAGCCGTCCTCGGCCCAATACATCGGTTTGATGTAAAGCGGCGTCCCGCTGGGGTACTTCGCGATTCCTTCCCGGGCGATCTCGACGATCTCGCCGGGGCTCTTGAAAGGATTCATGCCGAAGGACTCGGCCGAACGGCAGGTGCGTTCGGCGTGGCGGTCGAGATCCGGCGCGACGCCTTCAAATGCGCGGGCGCCGTCGAAGACCATCGACGACAGCCAGGTGCCCAGCGTCATCGCCGACATGATCGGCGTTCTGCCTTCCAGCCACTCACCGTTGAACCACGTAAAAGCCGTCATTGCCGAAGCCCCGGATCGTTGATCGCGCCGGGCTAATCCAGCACGTCACAGGAAGCGGCGCAACACCCCAGGCCAAGTGCCTGGGGGGGCGGCCGAGACGGCAGTGAAGCAGAAATGTCTGAAGCAAAAATAGAGGCCGGCCGCACGCTGCCTCCCTGTCGACGCGTGCGGCCGGCCCTGACGGTGTTGTTATCCCGTCGTGATGTCCGTGGGTTTCGGCAGGACAAGAAGGGCAAGCCGGCCGCCCGGCGCGGGCACCGACAGCATGCCGGCTTGCAAAGTCTTCAGCCAAGAAATCCAGTTCACGGTCATCGTCCCCGTCGTCCTTTTCTTGCTACCGCGCACCCGAAGCCCGGGCCGAGTTGAGGTGGCAAACCTTGCACTCCGAGGCCTTCGTCCGCACCGTGCGCGCCGCGCGCCCCCGGCATCGGCCTTTCCGGCAGCACCGGCCGGTCTGCGCCATCCAGCGAACCGACCATATCCAGCGCGAAATGAAATGCCGCGCTGCCCCGTTTCAGTCGAACCACATCACACATTGGAACCCTCTCCCTCACACACTCGCTCGTCTTTGTTTTGTTTGTTCTTTTGCCTCTGTTGGGGTCCATAACCGCAAGCGGTGTGCCAAACCCGCTGCATTTTCTCTAAAATGCTGTTTTTCATACATCTTTACAGGGGTTTAACTCTGATTCCGTTCATCTTCCGGTAACGGACGGCGTCAGATCGGGGAATCCCGGGCCGATTGCGTCGCATTTTGCATCGCGGCAATCCGGGCAGTTGCGGAACGCATGCCATGGGGTAGGGTGCATCGATGCAAATTGTTTACCATCTTGCCCGCGACCAGGCGTGGCGCCAGGCCGGGGACACCGGCACCTACCGGGGGGGCGCCCGACGACCGCAGCGACGGTTTCCTTCATTTTTCAACCGCCGACCAGATCGTCGAGAGCGCCGCCCGCCACAAGGCGGGGCAGAGCGACCTGGTTCTCCTGGCCGTTGATGCCGGCCGTCTCGGCGCTGCGCTGCGATGGGAGACGTCGCGCGGCGGCGCCCTGTTCCCGCATCTTTACGGCGACCTGCCGGTGACCGCCGTCCTGTGGGCCAAATCGCTGCCGCTGGGGCCCGACGGGATGCACCAGTTCCCGCCCCTGGACTGACCGTGTCGCTGGCCGGCCTCGCCCTGCCGCTGTTGCGGCGGCTGGACCCCGAAACGGCACATCGCCTGACCCTCCAGGCGCTGCGGCTGGGACTGGGCCCGTCGCGGGCGCCTGCTCCCGATCCGGCCCTCGCCCAGACCCTTTGGGGCCTCAGGTTCGCATCTCCAGTTGGCTTGGCGGCCGGGTTCGACAAGGACGCCGAGGCATTCCCGGCCCTGCTGCGGGCCGGATTCGGGTTCGTCGAGGTCGGGACCGTCACCCCGCGGCCGCAGGCGGGAAACCCGCGCCCGAGGCTGTTCAGGCTACCCGAGGACGGCGCCGTCATCAACCGCATGGGGTTCAACAATGCCGGCATGGACGCGGCAGCAGCCAGGCTGCAAAACCGGGATCCCGGTGCCGGCATCGTCGGTATCAATATCGGCCGCAACAAGGACGCCGCCGACCCGATCGACGACTACCGACGCTGTGCCGCGCGGCTCGCCCCGCTGGCCGACTACCTGGTGGTCAATGTGTCCTCGCCCAACACCCCGGGACTACGAGAGATGCAGAGCCGGGAGACGCTGCTGGAGCTGGTCGCCGCGGTACGGTCGGCGGCAGGCGACGGGAAAGCGCCGCCGCTGCTGGTCAAGATCGCGCCGGACCTGAACGATTCCGAGATCGCCGAGATCTGCGCCTTCGCGGAGGAAGCCAGGCCAGACGGCCTGGTGGTGTCCAACACGACAATCGCCCGGCCGACGAGCCTGACCGGCGCCGCGCGCGGTCAGGCCGGCGGGTTGAGCGGTGCGCCTCTGTTCGAACCCTCGACCGCGTTGTTGCGCGACGTCTATGCCCGGACCGGCGGCAGGGTTCCTCTGATCGGAGTCGGTGGAATTCGCGACGGGGCCACGGCCTATGCCAAGATCCGCGCCGGCGCATCCCTGGTTCAGCTTTATACGGCGCTTGCATATCAGGGACCGGCGCTGATTGCCCGCATTCTGGAGGGTCTGGCGGCTCATCTGCGGGCGGACCGCTTCGACAGCCTGGCCGAGGCAGTGGGCGCCGATCACCGCTGAACCGGCCGCGCTTGCAGCATTACGCGAACACGCGTAGGCTCTGGCCACCCTGGCCATTACCATGGAGTGACCGGCGCAGGTCGGCCATATGTCCTTTACCTGGCACATCGCGATCTTCGCCTGCTATCTGGCAGCCGCGCTTGGCGCAGTGGTCGCGTTCCCGACGATTTTCCCCGCCGCGTCCGAAGGTGCGAACCTTGTGTTCGGCGTCATGGTGTTCCTCTTGGGCGCCGTCGCACACGAAGTCGTCACCCGGCGGGTGAACGAAGCGGTCCATCTTCGGCGCATGGTGGCCCTGAAGAAGGCGTACGACGTCAACCGCGAGGAAATGTCCCTTGCCCGCGACGAGGTCCGGCGGATTTTCGAATCGCTGGAAAGCATGGGCCGGACCGGCATGCCCGCGCCGGAGGCCCGCGAGCTGCGCGAGGTTGCCAGCGAGGTCAAGGTCCTGCACTCGCTGGTCGAGCAGCTCTACAGCGAAGGCACGCCGATGCACCAGGCGCCGCCGGCGCGCCTGGAGCCGATCCTGGACACCGGGGCCCCGTCCCGCCCAAAGAGCCGCGCACCGACCGCCCGCACGGACAGCGCCGAGCCCCCGTCGGCCGGCAATCTCCGGGTCGTCAGCGCCCTGACCGACGAGCATGAGGTGCTGGACATCGTCAAGGACGGTCTGCGCAAGGACCGGGTCGACCTTTATCTGCAGCCGATCGTCAGCCTTCCCCAACGCAAGCACCGCTTTTTCGAATGTTTCAGCCGGATTCGCGCCGAGGATGGCGGGATCGTCACGCCCGAGGCCTACATCGCGGTCGCCAAGAAGGAAGGCTTGATCACCGCAATCGACAACATGCTGCTGTTTCGCAGCATGCAGCTGCTGCGAAAGTTGCAAAGCCAGGACTTCTCGCTGGCCTTCTTCCTGAACATGTCCGCCCATTCCCTGAACGACCGCAACTTCTTCCGCGATTTCATCGACTATCTGGAGAAGCATGCCGAACTGGCGCCGAACGTTGTCCTGGAACTGAGCAACACCGATCTGCAGGACCTGAACGAGGACTCGCGGCGCGACCTGCGGCGACTGTCCAAGCTGGGCTACCGCTTCTCGCTGGACGGCGTCCTGGACATGGCACTGGACCTGTCGATGCTGAAGCAGCACCTATTCGATTTCGTCAAAATCGATGCGAACGTCTTGCTGGAGTCGGGCGAGGATGGCGAAGAGGGCGGCAGCAAGGTCCGCCAGCTGAAGCAGATGCTGGACGAAAACGATATCGACCTGATCGTCGAGAAGATCGAAACCGAGCAAATGCTGGTGGAACTCTTGGATTTCAACATCGACTTCGGTCAGGGCTTCCTGTTCGGCGAGCCGCGCCTCAGTGGCCAGCTCGAGACCGCCGCCGCGTCGGGCGATTGACCTGCGGGCCGCGACCGCCGATATCACTGCCATGAACCTTTCGAAGATCTCCGGCATGGCCGCGATTGCTGACGCCTACGACCTGTTCGTCGTCGATCAGTGGGGCGTTCTGCATGACGGCAGCAAGGTCCACCCGGGCGCGATCGAGGCCTTGCGGGCCTTGAAGGATGCCGGCAAGACCGTGATCGTGCTGTCCAATTCCGGCAAGCCCGCCGGTCATTCCTACGAACGGATGGAGGCGCTGGGAATCGACCGGTCGCTGTACGCCGACGTCGTGACGTCGGGCGAGGACGTCCGGCGCCACCTGGCCCGCCGGCCCGACCCCTTTTATGCCGCGCTGGGCCGCCGGTTCTTCATCTTCGCCTGGGACCCCGACCGCTCGCTGACCGACGGCCTCGACTATGACGAGGTCGACCGGATCGAGGATGCGGATTTCGTCATCGCCGCCGGCACCGACCGCGACCCGATCGACGCCTACCGCGCCGATCTGGAAGCCGCCCGCGCGCGCGACCTGCCGATGATCTGCGCCAATCCAGACCTGATCAGTGTTCAGCCGGACGGCACCCTGAAGATGTGCCCCGGCGCGATCGCCAATGCATACGAGGATCTGGGCGGCACGGTGCGATGGCACGGCAAGCCGACCCGCTCGATCTACGAGCTGTGCTTCGAAGTCGCAGGCTCCTATGCGAACGGCATTGGCGTCGGCGATTCCCTGCTGCACGACATCAAGGGGGCGGAGAACGCGGGCCTGGATTCTGTCTTCGTCGTCAACGGCATCCACAGGAACGACCTTGGTCCGCAGGTCACCGAGGGCGCGCTTGCGGCCCTGGCCGACAAACACGGTACGGCCCCGACCTTCGCGCTCTGCCGTTTCGTCTGGTAGGGTCCGACGGTACCACCAGCGGCAATGGGCCGCGGGTCGACTTGGCGCGCCCCGATCGGATATGATCGGCCCGCAAAGAAGGGGCGCTGGATCCATGTCGGAACGCAAGAAACCCACGCTGGACGATTGGACCGCTGCCGCGACCAGGGAGTTGCGCGGCCGCCCGTTGGAAGATCTCGTCTGGCACACCCCTGAGGGAATCCCGGTCAAGCCGCTCTACACGGCCGACGATCTGGAGGGCCTGGGTCACCTGGGCGAGCTTCCGGGCTGTGCGCCGTTCGTCCGCGGCCCGCGGGCCAGCATGTATACGGGCAGGCCATGGACGGTCAGGCAATATGCCGGATTCTCCACCGCCGAGGATTCCAACGCCTTCTACCGGAAGAACCTGGCGGCGGGGCAAATGGGGCTGTCGGTCGCCTTCGATCTGGCGACGCATCGCGGCTACGATTCGGACCATCCACGGGTCGTCGGCGACGTGGGCAAGGCCGGCGTCGCGATCGACTCCGTGGAGGACATGAAGATCCTGTTCGACGGCATCCCGCTGGACAAGATGTCCGTCTCCATGACCATGAACGGGGCGGTTCTGCCGGTCCTGGCCGGTTTCATCGTCGCGGGCGAGGAACAGGGCGTGCCCCAGGAGAAACTGTCCGGGACGATCCAGAACGACATCCTGAAGGAGTTCATGGTCCGCAACACCTACATCTATCCGCCCGGCCCCTCGATGCGGATCGTTGCGGACATCATCGAGCATTGCGCCGGACACCTGCCGCGTTTCAATTCGATCTCGATTTCGGGCTACCATATGCAGGAGGCCGGCGCGACCCAGGTCCAGGAACTGGCCTTCACCATCGCCGACGGGATCGAATATGTCCGCGCCGCCAAGTCAAAGGGCTTGGAGGTGGACGCCTTTGCGCCGCGCCTGTCGTTCTTCTTCGCCATCGGCATGAACTTCTTCATGGAGGTCGCGAAACTGCGCGCCGCGCGCTTCCTGTGGGCGACGCTGATGGAACGGCACTTCCAGCCGAAAGACCCGCGCGCCTGCATGCTGCGGACGCATTGTCAGACCTCGGGCGTTTCGCTCACCGAGCAGGATCCGTACAACAACGTGGTTCGCACCACGGTCGAGGCTCTGGCGGCCGCCCTGGGTGGCACCCAGTCCCTGCACACGAACTCCTTCGACGAGGCGGTCGGCCTTCCGACACCTGCCTCCTCACGCATCGCCCGCAACACCCAGCTGATCCTGCAGGAGGAGGCCGGCATCACCCGCACGGTCGATCCGCTGGCGGGCTCGTACTATGTGGAAAGCCTGACCGCCAGCCTGATCAAGGAAGCGGGCAAGCTGATCGACGAAGTCGAGGCCCTCGGCGGCATGACCAAGGCGATCGATGCCGGCATGCCGAAGATGCGCATCGAGGAATCGGCCACGCGCCGCCAGGCGCGCATCGACCGCGGCGAGGAAGTCATCGTCGGCGTCAACAAGTACAATGACGAGCACGAGGAAGAGGACGTCGACGTCCTGGATATCGACAACACCAAGGTACGCGAACAGCAGATCGCACGGCTGCAGGCGATCCGGTCATCGCGTGACGCCGCGGCCTGCACGAAGGCCCTGGAGGCGCTGACCGAGGCGGCCAAGTCCGGGTCGGGCAACCTTTTGGCGCTGTCGATCGATGCGAGCCGCGCCCGCGCCACCGTCGGTGAGATATCCGACGCCCTGGAAACTGCCTTCAGCCGCCATCGCGCCGTGATCCGGTCGATCTCGGGGGTCTATGGCGCCGCCTATGCCGGCGATGAGAACTACGAACGCATCAAGGCCGAAATCGACGCCTTCCTGTCCAAGAAGGGCCGTCGCCCGCGCATGCTGGTGGTCAAATTGGGCCAGGACGGTCATGACCGGGGCGCCAAGGTTATCGCTACGGCGTTCGCGGATCTGGGATTCGACGTGGATGTGGGCCCCCTGTTCCAGACGCCCGACGAGGCGGCGCGCCAGGCGATCGAGAACGACGTGCACGTAATCGGCGTTTCCAGCCAGGCGGCGGGGCACAAGACCCTGGTGCCGCAACTGATCGAGGCCCTGAAGAAGCAAGGCGCAGAGGATATCCTGGTGGTCTGCGGCGGCGTCATTCCGCATCAGGACTACGAGTTTCTCAAGAAGGCCGGTGTTGCCGCCATCTACGGGCCGGGAACCAACATCCCGGTGGCGGCAAGCGAGGTGGTTTCGCTGGTCAAGCGGGCCCGGTTGGCGGCTTGAGACGGCATCGGCGCCGGCAAAACGATCTCTTCTTCGTGAGACGGCGCATCGGAGGTTGAACCGGATTAACCTGTGACAACGTACAAGGTCTAACTCTGTCGAAAATCAAGAGAAGGGCGGACCCTTCCGTGGGGATCGAACGAAGCGGAGATCTTCCATGTGGTCGAGATTGCTGACAGCGACCGGAATTGCGATTTGCATTCAGGCACTTGCCTCGACGGCACCCCAGGCCGACGACGCCTTCGTCTTCGGCAAGGACGGTAGCCACATCGAGTTCGTCGTTCACCACGGCGGCTTTTCCCTGATGAAGGGAACCTTCAAGGATTTTTGCGGGCAGCTGAGCATCGATCCTGCAAGGCCGCAGGACGCGTCCGTCGAAGTCACGGTCCTGACCGCGAGCATCGATGCCGGCCACAGCTTCCTGGACGGTCATCTTCGCTCCCGGGATTTCTTCGACGTTGAACGCTTCCCGACCATGGCATTCAAGAGCAAGTGGGTGGAACTCATCGACAAAGACCGCGGGCGAATCCAGGGCGAACTGACACTGTTGGGCAAGACCCACCCATTGGTTCTGGAGGTAACCTTGGCCGACGCGACCGGGCCCGCCGGAACTGAGCCCGATGTGGCTTCGTTTACCGCAACAGGCACCATGACCCGCACCGCCTTTGGCATGGATTGGGGACCGGACGGGTTCGCCGAAGACGTGGATATCCGCATCGAAGTGGCGGCGCAGCGGATATAGTTCCGACTAATCAGGTACTTTCCAAGGAGGCGCCGCACGGCATGTTGCGGAACTCGTCCGACCGCTTCGGCGCGGTATCGAAATGGCTGCATTGGCTAACCGCGCTCGCGGTCTTCGCCATGATCCCGCTTGGCGTCTACATGAATGAATTGCCGGTCGGCATGGAAAAGCTGCGGCTGTACGGGATCCACAAGTCGATTGGCGTGTGCGTGCTGGCCGTGACCGCATTGCGGCTGCTGTGGTGGGGCCTAAACCCGGTTCCGCGACCCCTGGGGCAACGGCCGAGATGGGAGAACCGTCTCGCGCGCACGGTCCAGGCCGTGCTTTATGTCAGCCTGGTCGGCATGCCGGTTTCCGGCTGGCTGATGTCGTCCGGGTCCAACGTCCCTGTCAGCGTCTTCGGACTGGTCACGCTGCCGGATCTCATTGCGCCCAGCGAGACCGCGTTCCAGGTGTGGAAGACCGTACATTTCGCCTTCGGCCTGACAATGGTGGGCGCGCTGGCCCTGCATGTCGGCGGCGCGCTGAGGCATCACGTGACGCTGAAGGACGACACATTGCGACGGATGCTGCCCGGCGGCCGTATCTCCTGACACGCGCGAAACGTCCGATGCGACGCCTTCTGGTCTTTCTCCTTTCGTTTGCCCTCGTGCCGGCGGCCGATGCCAGTGCGATGACCTGGCGGGCCGTGCCGGAACGGAGCGAAATCAGCTTCGAGGCCACCCAGATGGGAGCTGCATTCACCGGACGATTCTCAGAGTTCCAGGCCGACATCCGGTTCGACCCGGCCAACCTGACCGACGCCAGCGCAACGGTGCTGGTCACGATCGACAGCGTCGATACGCGCAACGAAGACCGCGATGCCCAGATTGTCGGTCCGGATTGGTTCGACAGCGCCGCCTATCCGAAGGCGCGCTTCGAGACCACGGCATTTCGCCGCAACGGCGCACATTACGTGGCGACGGCCCGCCTGACCTTGCGGGACGTGACGCGCGAGGTCGAACTGCCCTTCACGCTGGAGATCGAGGGCCGCAACGCAGTGATGACCGGGCAACTGGTGGTCAACCGCACGGCTTTCGGCATCGGGCGGGGCCAGTGGACGGACACGGCCGTGGTGGGCGACGAGGTGACGATCCGGATCCGCCTGCAGGCGAACGCGGACTAGGTTGGCAGATAGGCAGACGATACCTTGTCGATCGCACCGATGATGTGGGTCACCGCGCCATCGTCATTAACCAGCGGGCAATCCACCGATTCAAAAGCGGTCGCGAAGGTCACCTCCTCCACGAACGAGCCCAGACAACGCATCGGCGTGCGCGACCCGACAATCGTCTGGTAATAGTCCGCCGGTTGACGATGCCCCTCGTCCGCATCCTCGCAGCGGTAGAAGTCGCCGCCGCCGCGCGTGCCGACCAGTTCGGCCACGCGCTCGCCACGCAGCCGGTACTCAAAGACGCCAGGTTCGGCCATGCGCACCAGGAAAAGGTGGGCCGCGACATCGGTCAACTCCAGGACGTCGAAATCGCAGCGTCGGGGAATGTCGGGCGCGAAGCCCAGCCACCATTCATACAGGCGCTGCACGGTGGGCGAGACGAAATCATCCGGGCCGCCGATCTCGGTCCTATGAACATTCGCGAAATTGAACATTAAGCGAGCCTGACGCGGTATCCCTGTATTGGGGTGAGCGACATACCGTCGACTCCCCCCGACTCACACGCGAGTGTGGCGCGAACAGGCTTAATTACGGGTTAAGCCAGGCCCGCTTGGCCTCGGCAAACCGGCCCTCCAGGATTGCCGTCCTCACCTCGGCCATCAACCGCGTCATGAAACGGATATTGTGCAACGTCAGCAGCTGCAATCCCAGGAACTCGCCGGCCTTCATCAGGTGATGGACGTAAGCGCGGCTGAAGTGGCGACAGCCATAACAGTCGCAGTGCGGGTCGATCGGTCCGTCGTCTTCACGAAAGCGGGCGTTGCACATGTTCAGGCGGAAGTTGGCGTTGTCGCGGCTCAACGCCCAGCCGTGCCGGGCAATGCGCGTGGGCGACACGCAATCGAAGGTGTCGACGCCGACCTCGACCCCTTCCCAGATGTCCCTGACGCCGCCGATGCCCAATAGATGTGTGGGGCGGTCCCGGCGCAGACCTGCCATGGCGAGGCCGACGACCTCGTACATCTGCTCCTGGCTGGCGCCGAGGCATCCGCCCACGGCCTGTCCGAAGAAGTCGGTCTCGGACACAAAGGCCGCGCTTTCACCGCGCAGATCCTCGTAGACGCCACCCTGGACGATTCCATACAGCGCCTGCGGCGCCCCGGACCCACGTCCCTCGGCACGGTCGAACGCCTCCAGGCTTCTCAACGCCCAGCGGTGGGACATGTGCATCGACCGCTGGGTGTAATCCCGCGACACATTGAACGGCGTGCACTCATCCAGCACCACGATCAGGTCCGCGCCAAGCTGCTGCTGGATGGCGATCGACCCTTCGGGCGTCAGCGAGATCTTTCGCCCGTCGGTGTAGGCCCGAAACACCGCGCCCGCCTCCTCGACCTTCAAAAGCGTCCGTTCGGCCGTCTCATTGGGACGGTTGCCCTTGATCTCTTCGGAAACCGAACCGTGGCCGAAGGCAAAAATCTGGTAGCCGCCCGAATCCGTCAGCATCGGCCCGCGCCAGCCGGAGAACCTGTGCAGGCCACCCATTTTCGCGACCAGTTCGGCACCGGGCTGCAGCATCATGTGATAGGTGTTGGACAGCATGATGTCGACGTTGCTGTCGACCAGTTCGCGCGGCTGCGCCGCCTTGATCGCGCCCTTCGTGGCGCAAAAGATGAAAGCAGGCGTCGGAATGTCGCCGTGGGGCGTTTCCAGGCTGCCGAGACGCGCGCGCGACCCCGGTGCGGTCTTCAGGATCCGGAAAGCGAAGTCGGGATAACGGCTCATGCCGCACCTCGGAACTGTCGGCGGCCGGCGGCACTCACGCGGCGACTGGGCGGGGAACGGCGCGCCCCGCCAGATACATGAACGGCGTGTCCAGCAACGCCACCAACACCCGCAGGCCATAGGCGCCCAGGATGTAAGTGAAGATCAGGGCATGCCAACCGACCGGTTGGGGTGCGAATACGACCCACGCCAAAAGGCTGAAGATCACGTTGTCGATGAAGGCCGACACCATGGTCGACGCGTTGTTGCGCAGCCACAGATAGCGGCCGCCGGTCGCCCGGCGTAGGATGCCGAAGAGCCAAACGTCGTGGTGCTGGCTGATCAGATAGGCGGTCATCCCGGCGACGAAGAAGGCCGGTGCAGGGGTGAACAGGGCCGCCATGTGATCGTGGTACGGCAAGGCCCAGGCCATCGCTTCGCCCGCCTGTTCCGGCGTCATCGGCCGAAACCCAAGGGTGATCAGCATGAACACCACCCACAGAAGATAGCTGGCAAACCCGACCATCACGCCGCGCCGGGCAGACGCCGGGCCGTAGTGCTCGGCCAGGATGTCGGTGCACAGATAGGTGGTCGAAAACAGAATGGTGCCCAGCGCCACCGGTTCGGCGTAGATCCCGAACTGGACCGCCTTGAGAACCTGGACATTGGCGCCGATGATCGCAACGGCGATATAGACGTACAGGCCGGCCTCGCCGAACAGCCGCAACATCACGATGACGCCGCTGAAGCAGGCGGCCAACATCACCGCCCAGACCGCCGCCGGCGGCATGGCGTTCATCGCGGCAATCAGGCTGTTTGGATCCAGGGCCATCCATTTGTCTCTCGCTTGGGCGACGCCGCCCCGTTTCGTCGGCCGGAAACCAAAAAGGCCCGCCGTGACAGCGGGCCTGATCCGGACGGGGGCCTTCCGCTGCCCTATTTGGCGGCGGCCGCCGCGCGCTGGATACGCCGCTTCAGACGCAGCGCCTCCTCGGGCAGCTTCCGGTCCGGCGTCCCCAGCAGGAACGCGTCAAGCCCGCCCTTGTGGTCGATCGTCCGCAGCGCTTTGGTGGTCAGGCGCAGGCGCACGCTTTCGCCAAGCGTGTCCGACAGCAGCCGCGTGTTCTGCAGGTTGGGCAGGAACCGCCTCTTGGTCTTGTTGTGGGCGTGGCTGACATTGTTGCCGCTCACCACGCCGCGGCCCGTAATCGCGCACCGTCGAGACATTTCGACCTCGGTTCTGTCTGTGAAACTGAACACACCCACCCGGCCGACCGGACAGATGCAGCCCCCATGGGCGCGCCCTTTTAGGGCAGTTGACCCGCCGGCGTCAACCCTTCGCGCAAGCCTGCGGCGGGTTCAATCGGTGATCGCCCCCCAGCCGCTTTCCTCCGATTCGCCGGTGATTGCGCCGTCGTCGGAACGGGCCGGCTTGGCCGCGGCGGGCGGCGCGTCGGCTGCCGGTGCGGGCGCATCAGCCGGCGTGGCGGCGGCCGCGGGGGCGTCGTCCGCATACAGGTTGGACAGACGCCGCAGGAAGTCGCTCTGGGCGACGATCCGCTCCAGCCGTTTGGCCATGTTGTATTGGCGTTCCAGGCCGGCATAGTGCAGCCCCACCAGCGAAAGGTCATTGTCGGAAAAGATCGGCGAGCCGGAGCTGCCGCCCAGCGTATCGCAATAGTGGTGAAAGTCCCCATCTTCCGCAATCCGAGCGTTGCGACAGTTCCGCCGGGTGATTTTCTTGGGCTTGCCCGCCGGATGATGGATGATGAACAGCTCCTCGCCTTCCACCGGGTCTCGGGCGTCAAGATTGACCTGGCCGTAGCGCGCCGTGGGATCGCCGCCCACCTCGACGACGGCATAGTCCAGGTCGGGATCGGCCTCGACCGGAACGATCCCGACTTCGTAGAAGTCGATTTCGTCCTGAGGCTGTCCCGTCGTCAGGTAGTTCATCACCAGTTGCGCCGCCAGAATCTCGCCATCGTGGCCGGGCACGCAGTGGTAGTTGGTCATGATGAAGGACGGCGAAATCACCCATGCCGTGCAGGTAGACGTGACCTGCTCGCCCCCAAGGTCGATCAGCAGGTCCAGCCGCCCCACCGGGTTTGTGATCTGGCGATAACGGTTGCCTTGCGAGAACCGGGCGATGTCCTCGAAGTTGTCGTTCTCGTCCATCAGTTTCTCAAGGTGGTTTTTGCTTTCCGGCAGCGGCAGATCGGACCGGCCGAAATACTCCTTGGGAAACCGCATCTCCTGGCCCAGGGCCGTGCCCGCCACCAGCGAAACGCCTGCCAGAACACAGAAAAACAGCCTTATCATCGCAACTTCCTCGCCTGTGCACGAACTGCGGCGGGTATGGCCCGCGCCGTCATGCCATTCTATCCAAGGATTGGGGCCGGAATCAGCCCTCTTCCGATGCCTGGTCCGCGTCGTCCCCGCTCAAAAACGCGGAAACCAGCCGGTTCGCGGCGGATGCGGGCGCCAGACGGCCGCTGCCCACCGCCTCCTCCAGGTCCAGCAGCATTGCCCGGACACGCGGATCCGCCCGCAGCCCGTCGATCAATCCATCCTCCACCTCGCGCCACATCCAGCGCAAAGCCTGGGCTGCCCGGCGCGAGGCCAGGGCACCCTGCTTCTTCTGGCGTTCGACAAAAGACTGGAACAGGGTCCAGGCCCCGTCGATCCCCTCCCCGGTCAGCGAGGAACAGGTTCTGACCGGGATCTGCCAGCCGTCATGGTCCGGGCTGACCAGACGTAGCGCCGCCTGATAGTCCGCCGCCGTTCGCCGGGCCGCCTCGTTCAGCGCGCCGTCGGCCTTGTTGACTAGCATGACGTCGGCAAGCTCGACGATGCCCTTCTTCATTCCCTGCAGATCGTCGCCCGCCGCCGGTTGCAGCAACAGGACGAAGAGGTCGGTCATCTCGGCCACTGCAGTTTCCGACTGGCCAACCCCGACGGTTTCGACGACGACCACGTCGAAGCCCGCGGCCTCGACGACGGTCATCGCCTCGCGAGTCCGCCGCGCGACCCCGCCCAGGGTGCGGCCGGCCGGCGACGGGCGGATATAGGCGGCCTTGCTTCGGGCCAGCTGTTCCATCCGGGTCTTATCACCCAGGATGGAACCGCCGCTGCGTTTCGAGCTGGGGTCGACCGCTAGCACGGCAATCCTGTGCCCTTGGGCGATCACATGCTGGCCCAACGCCTCGATAAAGGTCGACTTGCCGACCCCGGGAACACCCGAAATACCGATCCGCACCGCGCGCCCGGCATCGGGCAGCAATGCGGCCAACAGGGCGTCGGCATCGCGCCGATGGGTGGACTTGACGGACTCGACCAGGGTGATCGCCCGCCCCAGCATCCGGCGATCACCCGCCCGCACGCCGGCGACCAAGGCTGCTTGTCCGTTCTCCGTCATCTCAACACCCTGTCCCGCACGCACCGGCAACGACGGGACGGGCGGCACCGTTTCACGGGATCCTCTCGTCGACGGGGGCCAAGGGCTTGCCCTCGACCGCTGCCGAAAACACGATCGACGTAATCACATTCCCGAATTGGCGCAGCCTCTCGACCACATCTTCCAGGTGTCCGATTGACCCTGCGGCGACCTTCAGAACGAAGCAATCCTCGCCCGACACGTGGAAGCATTCAAGGATCTCGGGCAGGTCGCGGGCAAGATTGACGACCCCACGATCCTGCTGCGCCGGGCAGGACAGGCGGACCATCGCCGTCACCGGCCAACCCAGGCTGGCCCGGCTGACCTCAATTCGATAACCGCGAATCACGCCGGTCTCCTCCATCCGCCTGACCCGTTCAGCCACCGCCGGCGGCGACAGGCCAACCCGCTTGGCCAGCTGATTGAACGACAGACGGGCATCGTCCTGAAGCGCGGCCAGGATATCGCGGCAGGCCTTGTCCAGATCCAATGGAAGTCCATCTTCTTTCATTCGTTTAGTTATATTTCTGATTATCATTCATTTCCAATGGTTCTTATCTAATTCCTTATCATATGGAACTATTCTGGCGGACAAGTCACGCATTCAGAATACCGTTCCGGGCGCTTCCAGGCGATATGCGTGGCTGCAACCGGCATGTTCGCCCTCGCTGGTTTACCAAAGATTTCAAACATTAAGCCGGGCTTAACGGGTAGTTGTTTAGACGGTAGCCAGGCAGGACCAAAAGGCGCCTGCGACATTTTGGTTAACGACACCGGCTTTTCAGACGTTCGAAAAAGAACGCACAGGGCAGAGTGGACTGAGTGGCGCACGCTGAGACGGCATTCCCGACCGGCGCCGGCCGATCCCTCCCGGCGACCTTTCCCGAGCGCGGCGCGTATCTCCCGTTTACGACGCCGGAACTGGTCCATGCGCGCGTTCGCGAACTCCAGGGTGGCAGCGGCACCATGGTCTTCGTCCCTCGTCTGGTCGGCTCCAGACGCCCCCACTTCGTCCCCTTGCGCGGTCTCGATGAAACCTTCGCCCTGTCGGTGCACGACCGTGCGATGTACGAGCAAATCATGGCGACCCGGGCTACGACCCCGGCAAAGATCGGCCGCATCGCCGACAATCTGGCGCAGGATGGGCTGGCGGGCGCCGCGGAGATGCGACGCGTGCGGGTCGCCCGGTCCGAACACAAGCGTGCCCGCCTGCGTCTGTTCATGTTCCTGATCGGCGATAGCGTCGAACAACTGTGCGGAGACGACGATCATGCTCTGGCGGTCACGCCAGGCAGCATCGCTTCGGCCGACGGATTGAAACGGGCTCGCGAGGCCCTGTCTCCGTTCGCCGCGCAGCACGAACTGGACGGCCAGGATCTGATCGACAGGCTTGAGAGATGGGCAAAGGTCGCCGCCTGCGTGGGAAGCGAGCATGGCCAAATCACCGGCTATCTCACCCACACCATCGACGCCATGGGCACGCTGGCCCGGAGCCTGGACAAATGGCTACGCGCCGAGCCGGAGGAATCGGCGGAAATGGCGGAATGGGTCGTCAAAGCATGCACCAACACGCTGTCCTACGCCGAGACGCTGGTTGAACGGATCAACCAACCCGCGACCGCCCTGGGCGAGGCCCTGATCGATTTCGACGAAACCTTCCGGCGCATCTGCGCGGATGTGGAGGCCCTGATCTGGCTGACCGACGGATGGGGAGCCCTCGCCCGTCGCTGGGAGGCGGTCCGCACTGCGGACCGGTTCGCGCAACGCGACGCCGTGGAGGGCCTGGTCAGATATGTCCCGTTGCTGCCGAACGACTTCCTGCACGGCAAGGATCGCACACTGTGGAGCGTGTTCCAGAAGCGGCAGCAGAATTGGCAGAAAACCATCGATACGCCGCACAAGCGGCAGGCGAAGGCCGGCGCCGCCAAAGCGGCAAAGGCGGCACGGTCATGAACCGCATGGCCCAGTCAAGACAGCTGGCGCAGTTCCTGTCGACCCTGCCGCCGCGACATGTTCGCAAGCTGGTCCAGGTTCTGGAGCGCCAGCGCTTGCTGGGAAAAGGGAAGTTCCCGCATGACGAAGTTCTGAACATCCTGCGGCCTTCCTTGGCCGCGATGCGGATGCCGCGAGTCATGACCCCGCAGCGCGTCCTGTGCGCACCGTTCGAGGATCTGCTGCGCCCGGACGACCCCGAGGTCAAGCAGATCGGCATGATTTCCCGCGCCAGCATCGCCGCAATGTGGACCATGCTGCAGAAACTGGAGCCGACCCGGTTGCAGGAGCTGTCCGACGCATTCACCAAGGCCCTGAAAGCCGGCGATCATGCCGCGACCGGCGAGATCTCGCGCCGCCTGTGGCAGACTGCCGCGGAAGCTCTGTCGGATCCGCTGCGCAAGGCATCAACCGATCCCGATGCCTACAAGAAATTCACCGAGCGCGTGGGCGGTTCGCGCCGGGCGGAAGACCTTCGGGAAATACAGGCGGTCCTGGCCATCGCCGAGCAGGTGGAACATGTCAAGAATCTGTTGCCGCGGCGGCCGATCGGGCGCCTGTCCGACGACGACATCACCCTGGTTTCCCGGATCTACGAGGAACTGGCAGCCGAGAAGCAGGGCCGCGAAGTCTTCTTGCTGATGGTGGTGTTGGGCCGTCTTGAGCAGAAGTTCGAGCTGATGAAGATCATCCGCCACTTCTCGCCGAAGATGGACGATACCCCGGCCGCAACGACCGAGCTGCGCACGGCAGGCGACCTTGTCATCGACGCGCTGGAGTCGGATGCGGACGGTATCCGGAATGCCGCCGCCGATGCCCAAGACGAGGACGGCCTCATGCGGCTGGCTCGCCGTTATGCTAACAACTTCAACGGGATAACCAGCGAAATCGGAATCCGGCGCGATGGCGAGTGGGGTCAGCGGATGTTTGCCAGCCGCGCCAAGGTTTCCGAAGCGATCGAACAGAGCCTGCTCGCCGCGGCACCGTCCAAGGTCCTGTCCGTCCTGCCAAACACCAGCGGGCCGAACGGCGTGGCCGTCGCCGCGCCCAGCTTCAAAGCGGCAATCGACCACAAAGCCTATCTTGTTGCCGAACGACGGGCCCGCGCCGTAGCCGAAAGCGCACGCATGGCCGAACATTTAGGCGTCGCGAATTCCGCCGGGCAAACCTTGGAAATCCTGAAGCGGGAGCTGAACCGGTACGGCTCGATGCTGCTCAAACGGCTGTCCAAAATCACCCCCGCCGAGGTCGACAACGCCAGAAACCACCTGTTTACGACGGTGTTCCTGCTGGAGCTGGTGGCGAAAACCGACGAAGCGGATCTGTTGCGGCGCCGCGGCATCGAGGCAATGAGCCGGGTCAAGCCGCCAGCGGAACCCGACGACAGCCTGCAGACCGCACTTTCGTCAGGCCGCGCGATGGAGATCCTCAAACCCGATCCGGTCGACTGACGCCGCCCTTATTCGTCCCGCCCCAGTGCGCGACTCAACAGGATGTACAGCTTGCCCACGTCCGAGGTCATGAAGGTCGAATGCAGCAGGCCTTCGGGATAGGATTCGCGCCCCTCCGCCAGCAGCCGCTCGAACTGGTCCACGTATCGCAGCACATAGCCGCGGATCTCCTGATCCTCGCGAATTTCCTCGGTGACGCGTCGAACCAGCGGCGTGTTCTTCCCCTTCAACAGGTTGCGGGTGAACACGCCGCGGTCGCCCTTGGCGTAGCGGCGCCAGTCCGCCTCGGGAACGTCGTTGTACAGAACCCGCATCAGATCCAGGGAGATCGAGTTCAGGTCTTCGACGATGAAGCGGGCAGTCTTGAGGAAGTGGTCGCGGCGCGATGTCTGCATGCTTTCCGACAATGTCTGCGCCTGGGTCGCTGCGTCGGCGCTGGCCTGGGTCAGCCGCGCAGCCTGGCGATCGAACGACTCGCCGGCCTCCGCCGTCAGTGCGACGGCCTTTTCGAAGGATTCGGAAACATCCTCGGTCCTGGAACTGACGCGCTCCGACAGGGCGTTGAGCGTTTCGCGGGCCCGCTCCGCCACGGTCTCCAGCGTCTCCGTTCGTTTGTCCAGACCGCTGCCCGCCTCGTCGATTTCCCGACGGGTGCGTTCGCCGGTCTCGGCAAGTTTCTCTGACTGGCCTTTCAGCACGTCGTTCAACGTGACCAGCCGGGTCATGACGTCGTCGGTGGCGCTGGTCACATGGACCCGCTGTTCGCCGAAGGCGTCGGCGACCCGCCGGACCGCTTCCGTTGCCTCGGCCGCCGTCCGTGACAGTTCCTTCGCCTGTTCCTGAAGCCCCTCGCGGTTGTCGTTGATCTGCATGCCCGACTGAACCGACGCGGTGGTCAGCACTTCCGCCTGGTGCTTCAGTTTCTCCGTGACATCGCCGATCAACGACAGTGCCTTGCCGAAGGACTCGTTCAGGTGTTCGGTCTCGCTCCTGAAGCTTGCCCCGGACTTGTGAAGGCGCGCGGTGACGTCCTCCGCAGACTGCCGGATGCCGTCGATCTGCTGTTCCAGGGCCGACTGGATCGCGCCGGTCTGCTCGACCGCACTTTCGGAGGCTGCGGCCAAGGTTTCGGCCTGGCTCTTCAGCGATTCCTCGGTCGCCTCGGTCTGGTTGGCCAGGACCGACGTCAACGCCTCCAGCGCCTCGGTATCGTCGCGCAAAGCATCGCGGATCTTGCCCGCCTCCTCCGTCGCCTTGGTGGAGGCGTCGCTCAGCTCCGCGGTCCGCGCACGGATCGCGTCCCTGATATCGCGCACCTGGGTTGCCGCGTAGTCCGACGCCTCGCGCAGATCCTGGCCCTGTCGCTGCAGCACGTCGCCGATGGCATGCGCCTGCGCAGAGGCCCAGTCCGACGCCTCCTGCAGAGTTTCCGACTGGCGATGCAGCATGTCGGACAGGTCCCGGACGCGGGCCAATGCCGGATCCAGGGTATCGGACAGTTCCTTCGCCCCGTCGCGGATCGTGTCCTTGATCAAAGCGGCCTTTTCCGCCAGCAGTACCTCGATCTCCTTGGCCTGACTCAACGAAAGCTCCGATGCCGCGGACAACTCCTCGCCCTGGCGCCTGAGGGAGCCGCGGATTGTTTCCGCGCGCGCCGCCGCCAGGTCGGACGCCTGGGCGATCTCGTCGGCCTGGGCGCGCAACGCCTCGCCCATCGACTGAACCTGCTCCGTGGCGGTTTCCGAGACACGGACCAATTGGGAGGTTTGATGATCGGCAGCCTCCGCGGAAAGTTTGGCCTGTTTGGAAACCTCCTCGGCAGTCCGCGCGAGTTCCTCGACCTGCAGCTTGACCGTCGTCTTGATGCCCGCAACCTGGGCGCCGGATTTCTCAGCGGCATGGGCCAGCATTTGCGTCTGTTCGCGGAGCCCCACCGTGATTTCCTGCACCTGCTCGGCCGTCTGGGTCGTGAGGCCGTTCATCGCGTCGGCATGCTTGGTCAAAGCCTCGTCCAGGCGGCCCGATACCGCATCGGCCTGCTCGTCCAGCAACGAACCGAACTGGTCGATCCTGCCCTTGGCGGTATCCAGCGACCGGGTCAGTCCCTGCCCGTGCCGGTCCAGGACGGTCTCGACCGACTGGGCGAACATGACGGTCTGGCGATTGAGCGCGTCGGACAGCCGGTCGATCCGTTCGCCGGTGCGGTCGGTGAAGGTGTTGAGCGCGCCGGCCTGGGCATCGAACGCGACCTTCAGCCGATCGGTGACCTGAACCACGCTCTGGCGAAGCAGGCTGGCGATTTCCCCGGCCCGCGTCGCCGCCATTTCGGCAGCCGAATTCAGCTCCGAGAACCCCCGCGCCAGCTCCTCGCCGATTCCCTCCGCGTTCTTCCGGGCCTGCTCGGAGGCCGCAACCATCTTGTCGGCATAGCCGCCGAACAGCGATCCGATCTCCTGCGCCTGTCCGGCGAGGCGGTCGGATGCCGACACCACGTCTCCCACCTGCAGTTTCAGGGCCGATCCAACCTGTTCGGTATGGTCGACGATCGTCTGTGATGCATCCGTCAGTTCCCGGGCCTGGCTTTCCACCGCCTGCTCGATCGTGCCGCGTTGCTGTTCCAGACGGTCCGCCAGACCGGACAGGGTTGCGGTCTGCTCTCCAAGCCCGGTCCGGATGTTGGCGGTTTCGGTCGCGACGCGGTCGGTCGCCTTGTGCAGATCTTCGCTTTCGGCCTTCAAATGGCCTCAGATCGCGCAGCTGCACCGAGGCGCGGTCACTGGCCCGTGTCAGCTCCTGGGTCTGCGCCTTCAGGGCGACGGCAACATGGCGGATGCGTTCCTGGGCGTCGTCGGCCGGATAGGTGAGCATGTCCAACTGGCGCTGCAACAGTTCGGTATAGCGGCGGACGTCCCGGTTGCGGGCCGAGTACAGCGCCACCAGCCAGAAAAAGACCAGCGGCCCGAATACGCCCGTCAGGCCTGCCGCCAGTTCGTGCGGCAGGAGGTGGCCCAGCTCCCAACCAAGGGCGACCGTGATGTACCAGGTGCACAGACCAAGCCAGACAAGCGTGCCCACACCGGCGGCGAGCGCAATCCACCGGGTCTGGTCGCCGGCGCGGCCGGGCATTCCGGTGGTGGATGGGGCGTCCGCATGTTGATGCCGGCCGGCACGCGGGAGCGATGTAATCTTCGAGACCATGATACCGTCCCTTGGGTCCTGCCCCCGAACCAGAAACCCGGTTACGCTCCCTGCGACCAAACTGCATTTGCCGGCGACGCTCTCTCGATCGCCTTGGCGTCTTCAGGGCTGGCGGATATGTTCCAGTGGTCCGAACCCTGCCACATCCCAAGAAACCATGCCAGACCCTCGCACTTTCGCAAACCTGCACATCATTGACCATCCCCCAATCCACCACAAGCTCAGTCTGATGCGGCGCAAGGAGACGCCGACCACACTGTTCCGCCAGTTGACCAAGGAAATCTCGCAGCTGATGGGATACGAGGTGACGCGCCATGTCCCGATCACGCGGGAGACAATCGAGACCCCTATGGCCACGATGGACGCTCCGGTCCTGGCCGGGCGCAAACCGGCAATCGTTGCAATCCTGCGCGCCGGCCTCGGCATGAGCGAAGGCCTGCGTGAACTGGTTCCTTCGGCCCGGGAGGGGCATATCGGGCTCTTCCGGGACCCCGAGACGAAGCGTCCGGTCGAGTATTTCGTCAAACTGCCGGAATCGCGGGGCCGCTTGTTCATCCTATGCGACCCGATGCTGGCGACCGGGCATTCATCGTCGCATGCCGTCGACGTCCTGAACCGGCACGGTGTGGAAGATCAAAACATCCGTCTCATGATGCTGGTTGCCGCGCCCGAAGGGGTAGCCGTCATGCAGAAAAACCATCCGCATGTCCGCGTCTACGCGGCGGCGCTGGACCGCCAATTGGACGAGAACGGCTATATCCTGCCCGGTCTGGGGGATGCGGGCGACCGGCTGTACGGCACACGCTGAGGCCGTTCGCGGGCCTGCGAAGGTCCAACCGACGACCGTTTGCGTATAGATCGCGATAGGTTCAACTTCACGCAAAAGGAGTTGTGGGAGCGATGAACGCACGACGCGATGTGCTGAAAGGAATGACGACAGCATCCCTGGCCGGTTTGCCGCTTGCGGCGGTCCTGGCCGATCCGAGGCTGGCCCAGGCCGCGGCAGCGAAGCTGCAGGACGTCGGACTGACGACGGCCGGCGGCAAAGCCGTATCGGCCTCGCTGGCGATGCCGGCCAAGACGCCCGCGCCGACCTTGATCCTGATCCACGAATGGTGGGGTCTGAACGACCAGATCAAGGCGGTGGCGGCGGAGTACGCAAATCTGGGATACGTGACCCTGGCGGTCGATCTGATGGACGGCAAGGTCGCGACCACCCCCGATGCCGCGCGCGCAGACCGGCGCCGTTAAGGCCGAGGAAGCGACGGACACGCTGGTCTCCTGGGCGGGCTGGCTGAAACGGCACGAAGCCTCGACCGGAAAGCTGGGCACGGTCGGCTGGTGTTTCGGTGGCGGCTGGTCCCTGAACGCCTCGATCGCCACGCCGGTCGACGCGACGGTGATCTATTACGGCCGGGTCACGCGCGAGGCCGCGGACCTGAAGAAACTCAAGGGTCCCGTCCTGGGTCACTTCGGGACGCAGGACAAGTTCATCAACCGGGAAATGGTGTCCGGCTTCGAGGCCGAGCTGGCGAAGGCCGGTAAGACCGACGTCACCATCCACTGGTACGACGCCGATCACGCCTTCGCCAACCCGTCCAGCGCCCGATACGACGATGCGGATGCCAAGCTGTCCTGGGATCGGACTACCACGTTCTTCAAGGAGAACCTGGGCTGACCGGATCGGCAGGCCGGCAGCCGCATCCTTCTTGACGCCTAATCAGGACTGGGAACCGTTTCGCCGTTGGTCTAGCTTGCGGCCATGTTCAGGCGCACCGCCTCCCTTGCCGCCGGCTTGGTCCTGGCTGCCGTTCTTGCCCAGGTTCCCGAGTTCTCCCAGCAATACCTTCAGCGGCTGGGCGGCCAGATCGACGAAATCGATGTCCAGGTGGACGCGCTGGACGCCCGGGCGGCGGAAGCGGGCCTCAGCCGCGGCGACTATGTGCGCCGGTTCCTTGACAATGAGGACCAGATCATCAAACGCGAGGGCGACTACATGGTCGCCGTTCTGGCCCGTTATACGCTGTTGCATGCCGCTTACGATGCCATGATCGTCGCCCCCTTGTGGCAGCGGCCGCTGCGCATGGTCCAACACCACCTGCCCGAGACGAGCCGGGCCGGCCTGGCCGTATTCAAACCGGCCGTCCCGCTGACCGTGGAAGGCCTTGCCTATGCCGGTGCCGGATTCCTGGGCGGCTGGGCGCTTGCCGCGCTGCTGCTGGCGCCGTTCCGGCGCCGCCGGCACGGCCGTGCGGACGCGGTCTGACGCCGCTGGCCGGCCACGCTGAAACAGGACGGGCAGCCCCAGAGGGCTGCCCGCCTGGGAAGCGCCATTGCGGATCGGCTACTTGGCGGTGATCCGCCCTTCAATCTTCGGTTCCACCGGAGAATGCAGGCCGACATACTCGGCCACCGCCTCCTCGAGGCCCGGGCCGCTGTCGTAGGCATCCATTCCATTGTCGCGGAACACCGCATAGCCGTCGCCGCCGCCGCGCATGAAGTCATTGGAGACCACGAAATAGACCTTTTCGGGGTTCAGCGGCACGAAGGACCCATCGTCCTGAAGCACTTCAGCGCTGACGATGCGGCCGCCCGGCTCCTTGGAGGGATCCCAGGTGTACCGCATGCCGCCGACCTGCGGGAACCGGCCCGCGCCTTCTTCGACCTGGCCGACGCCGTTCTCCAGCGCCGCGACCACATCCGAGCCCTTCAGCTTGAAGGTGGCGATCGAGTTCTGGAACGGCAACACGGTCAGCACATCGCCCATGGTCACGTCGCCGCCGGGGATGCTGGCCCGGATGCCGCCGCCGTTCTGGATGGCGATTTCCGTTCCCTGGGACTTGGTCTTCCACAGCAGGGCATCGGTGATCAGGTTGCCCATGGTGCATTCCTTGGCACGGCAGTTCTTGCGGTCTCCGTCCATGTCGGCCGCAAAGGTCCCCACCGGCTTGCCCTTCAGTTTCTCGACCGGGTCGCGCAGCAAGTCGACCGCCGCCAGGATTTGCGGATCCTGGGGAACCTCGTTGTCCAGCACGATGGGCTCGCCCGACCACGCGGTCGCAACGCCGGCACCGTCGAAAGTCACGGACAGATCGCCCAGATAGCGGGAATAGGCGAAGGCCTGGACGATCAGGACCGGCGAACCGTCCGGCGCCTTAACGACCGTGGGATACGGCCCGACCGCCTTGTCGGACGTGTTCGACAGGTAGGAATTGTCGTGGCCGCCGACGATGACATCGATGCCCTCGACATTGCCGGCCACTTGCTTGTCGCGCACGAGGCCGGAGTGGCTGAGCGCGATGATCTTGTTGATGCCTTGCGCTTCAAGTTCGGCGACGACCGGCTTGACGGCCGCCTCGATGTTTCCGAACGCAACCAGATCGCCGGGCGACGACAGATCCGGCGTGTCCTCGGCGGTAAACCCGATGATGCCGACCTTCTCGCCGCCGACGTCCAGCACCGCGTGAGATGGGATCATGCCGAACAGGTTGGCGTCCTTCGAGGCGTCGATGTTGGCGGAGATCACGGGAAACTCGGCCCTCGCGATAAAGGCGGCGAGGGTTTCCGGACCGTCGTCGAACTCATGGTTGCCCACCGTCATGGCGTCGTAGCCGATCAGGTTCATCATCGACGCCGCCAGATAGCCCTTGTAGGTGGTGTAGAACAGCGACCCCTGGAACTGGTCGCCACCGTCCAGCAGCAAAACATTCTCGCCGGTGCTGCGCAGTTCGCGGACCTTGGTGGCGATGCGCGCATAGCCGCCGAAGCACTTGCCCTCGGCAGCCGCCTTGTCCGAGCAGTTGTTGTTGTACTTGCTGACCTGGTCGACCCGGCTGTGCAGGTCGTTGGTGTGCAGGATGCGGACCGAGAAATCCGCCCACGCCCCGCCGATTGCGGTCGCCATTGCGCCGGCGAACGCCAATGCGGAAACCAACACGCGCGTGGAATAACCTCTGTTAATCATGGCAGTACCCCCGTGAGACATATGAATGACACCTGCGGCAGCACGCTTTCGTGATTTTGATTGCGGCCCGTCCGGACCTGTGCCGCTGCGTTGACCGAAGCCTATTCAGGCCTGCTGGACCTGTCGAGATTTATTAGATGATTGGATACGAACGGCCGGATCGCGCCACCGCCAAGGCTGGGTCTTGCGGTAGTTGGCGCGGTGGAGCTGCAGGTTCATGCGCGACACGGCCGGCACATGCCGCCCCATCAAATGGACCGGCTCGGACAAGGGCAGATGCCATTCGAACGGCACATCGCCCCAGTACAGCGTGAAAGGGTTTCCGCTGTCTTGTTGGACGAGCGTGAGTTCCACCAACACGCCGCCATACAGGATTCCGCGTTTGTGGGCGAAGCGCTTGAGGGGAACGGGTTGGAGACCGCTGCCGCCGGCGGCTAACAGACCGTCCAGCGCCCGGAATGACTGCGCCGGCAAAAGGAGGTCGATATCCCTGTGCGGTCCCGGTGCCCGCAGATGGAGTGCTTCTTCCGCCCAACCGCCGAACAGCAGGCAACCGACGCCGCCCTCCGCCAACAGGCGCATGATCGCACAGACAGTCTCCAGATTGTTCGGCCGGGATCTGACGGTCACAGTACAGCCGTCGACTCGCGCCGACCGTCAGGTCGCCGAGCCGCGACTACTCCATCGCGGCAGCGTCGGCCGGGCCCCGGCCGTCTTGGGTTCCCCCCGCCCGGCCGGCGGCGTCCATTCCTCGTCGAACAGGTCTGCAAGCTGTTCCATCATGGTGCCGCCCAGCTGGTCCACGTCGACGATGGTCACGGCGCGGCGGTAGTAGCGGGTCACATCGTGGCCGATGCCGATGGCGACGATCTCGATCGGCGAGCGGACCTCGATATATTCGATCACGTCGCGCAGGTGGCGTTCCAGGTAGTTGCCGGGATTGACCGACAGGGTGGAATCGTCGACCGGCGCGCCGTCGGAGATGACCATCAGGATGCGCCGCTCCTCCGACCGGCCCAAAAGGCGCTGGTGCGCCCACAACAGCGCCTCGCCGTCGATATTCTCTTTCAACAGCCCCTCGCGCAGCATCAAGCCCAGGTTGCGCCGGGCGCGGCGATAAGGCAGATCGGCGGATTTGTAGATGATGTGGCGCAGGTCGTTGAGGCGCCCCGGATTGGACGGCTTGCCCTGGGCAACCCAGGCTTCCCGCGACTGCCCGCCCTTCCAGGCCCGGGTGGTGAAACCCAGGATCTCCACCTTGACGCCGCAGCGTTCCATGGTGCGCGCCAGGATGTCGGCGCTCATCGCCGCGATCGAGATCGGCCGCCCGCGCATCGAACCGGAATTGTCGATCAGCAGCGTGACCACGGTATCGCGGAAGGAAATGTCGGACTCCCGCTTGAACGACAGCGGGTGCATGGGATTGGTGACCACGCGGCTGAGACGGCCGGTGTCCAACAGGCCTTCTTCCAGGTTGAATTCCCACGACCGGGTCTGCTGCGCCATCAGGCGGCGCTGCAGGCGGTTGGCGAGCTTGCCGATGATGCCCTGCAGATGGGTCAACTGCTGGTCCAGCATCTGGCGCAGCCGCGTCAGCTCCTCCAGATCGCACAGCGTGTCCGCGGGTACCACTTCGTCATAGCTTTCCGAGAAGATCTTGTAGAACGGCTCACGCGGCAGGTTGGACAGGTCGTGTTCGGGCCACCAGCGCTTGCCTGAATCCCCCGGCTCCTCGCTGCCCGGGGTCGACATCATCTCGCCGGCCAGATCCTCGTCCATCATGTCGCCGAGTTCGTCGTCGCCCGCCTCGCCCATGGCCGCCTCGGCCGAGCCCTCCTGGCTCTGGGCATCGGAGTCGCCGCTTTCCTCCTCGGACTCGCCACGCACCTGGTTGTCGGCGCTTTCCTGGTCGTTCTCCTCGCCATCGCCCTCCGCGTCGGTGGTCTCTTCCACGCCCAGGTCGATATCCAGGTCGCGGATGAGCTGGCGCGCGCACCGGGCGTAGGCATCCTGGTTGTCGGCCAGTTGGACTAGTTGGTCCAGCGTCTTGCCAATCTGGTTCTGCAGATGCGGCGCCCACAGTTCGTACGCCTTGCGGGCGGCCACCGGCGGCTCGGCCCCGGTCAGCAGGCGGCGCGCCATCAGGCGCACGACCTCGGGAACCAGGGCTTCGGTGCGGTCGTTGACCCTGTGATAGCCCAGATTGCTGTAGTGCTCGTCCAAAGCCGCCGCCAAATTACCGCGCACCCCGGCCATGTTCCGCGCGCCCAGCGCCTCGCACCGCGCCTGTTCCAAGGAATCGAAGATGACGGGCGCGACCTCGCCGGAAGGCTTGCGCGCCGCGTGGACGGCAGGATCGTGGTGGCGCAACCTCAGGGCCAGCGAGTCGGCCTCGCCACGCACCTGCGCCACCTCTTCGGCAGGCATTTCCCGGCTGGGAAACGGCAGCCGCGCCCGGGGACCCGTCAGCGTTGCCTGTTCGGAGGCGTAGACAACGTCGATCTCCGCATCGCCGCTGACCGCCCGGAAGGCGGCCGCGTTGGCGCGCTTAAAGGCCTCCTGTGCGCCTTCCTGCTCGCTCACCGGCCCGCCGCCTCAGACACCGGCCTTGTTCAGGGTACTTTCCGGCAGCTCCTGTCCGAAACAGCGCTGATAGTACTCGGCCACGATCGGGCGTTCTGTTTCGTCGCACTTGTTCAGGAACGTGACCCGGAAGGCAAATGCCAGGTCGCCGAAGATATCCGCGTTTTCCGCCCAGGTGATGACCGTGCGCGGGCTCATGACGGTGGAGATGTCGCCGGCCATGAAGCCGACCCGGGTCATGTCCGCCATCTGGACCATCGCGCCCACGGTCTCGCGACCCTCGGTACTGTCATATTCCTTGGCCTTGGACAGGACGATCTCCACCTCTTCGTCGTGCGGCAGGTAGTTCAGGGTGGAGACGATGGACCAACGGTCCATCTGGCCCTGGTTGATCTGCTGGGTGCCGTGATAGAGCCCGGTGGTGTCGCCCAGACCGACCGTGTTGGAGGTCGCGAACATCCGGAAATATGGATGCGGCTTGATCACCTTGGACTGGTCCAGCAGGGTCAGCTTGCCTTCGACTTCCAACACCCGCTGGATCACGAACATCACGTCGGGCCGGCCGGCGTCGTATTCGTCGAAACATATGGCAACCGGGTTCTGCAGGGCCCACGGCAGGATCCCTTCGCGGAACTCGGTCACCTGCTTGCCGTCACGCATCACGATGGCGTCCTTGCCGACCAAGTCGATCCGGCTGATGTGGCTGTCCAGATTGACACGCACGCACGGCCAGTTCAGGCGCGCGGCGACCTGTTCGATATGGGTCGATTTACCGGTGCCGTGATAGCCCTGGACCAGGACGCGGCGATTGTGCCCGAAGCCCGCCAGGATAGACATGGTGGTGTCGTGATCGAAAACGTAGGAATCGTCCACGTCCGGGACGTATTCAGATCCGACCGAAAATCCCGGAACCGTCATTACCGTGTCGATTCCGAACGTCTGGCGTACGGAGACTTCTATGTCGGGCGCGTCAAGCGAGTGTGCAGTGGCCGGTCCGTCCGATGTCATCATTGCCGTGGAGCCTTGTCATTCGTGTTGGTCCCGAGGCGGCATTCCTCAGGGCATGTCAGCCAGCGAGGTGCAACTTCAGCGAGGCGTAGGCCTGATTGATTTCTTTCAGGCGGTCTTCCGCGTCTTTGTCACCGCCGTTTACATCAGGGTGCAGACGTTTAACTAGGTGCTTATAGCGGGCTTTCAACTCGGTCAAGCTCGTCGGCGGCCGCAGCCCCAGCGTCCGAAAGGCCCGCCCTTCCGGCGTCCGCGCATCGGGCTGGGCGCTGTCGGAGGCGTCGGCGGGGTCGGAGGAGGCCGCCTCGAACACGCCGAAGGGGTCGTCGAACCGCCCCGCGCCGCCGCTGAAGCCCCGCGAGGCCCCCATCGGCCAGGTCGGCCGACGCCAGCAGGTGTCTTTGCGGATTTCACGTTCGATCTCCTCCTCGTCCATGCCCTCGTAGTAGTTCCAGGCATTGTTGTAGGCCCGGATATGCTCGAGGCAGAACCAGTAGTAATCGTCAAGCGTCGCGGGCGATTTCGGTGCCCGGTGCTGGCCCTCGCAGCCGCATCCGGGCCAGTCGCACCCACCCGCCGGCACCCGGTCGGGGCCAGGATCGGCAATGTCGCGTATCGAGGTGAAGTCCGTCATCTCGGTCAGTATGGGTGCTGCCTCCGAAGGTGACAAGCCGGCGGGGGCTGGGGCCACCCCCTTCAAAGCACCCGCCGGACCGTTTACCATTTAGGGAGAATCCTAAACGCGATATTAATGGGTTTCGGCGGAAACTCGGGTGTCGGGCCGGACGAGCTTGACATTTGCATGCCGCAAATCCCATGTTTTGTTGGGAATCGGCGGCATCGGGGCGGGCAAATGAAAGCAACGGTCGAAGATGTCATGAGGGACAAACTGACTGCGTCGCTGGCACCGACGCGGTTGGCCATCGAGAACGAGTCCCACCTCCACCAAGGCCACGCGTCGTCGCCACAGACCGGCGAATCGCACTTTCGACTGGAAATCGTCTCCGACCGTTTCGAGGGCTTGAACCGGGTCGACCGGCAGCGCCTGGTCTATCAGGCGCTGGCCCAGGAACTGGCGGGCCCGGTGCATGCGCTCGCGCTCAGCACCCGGACCCCGTCGGAGGACCGACAAACCGCTACGACGGCAGGCTAGTCCGGTAACGGGCCACCGCAAAACATGTGGTTAACAAAAAACAACACAACCTTGCATTGCGATATCAGAAGATTCAAATAGACTAAACTCGAGACGTCATTGTGAGAAACAGGCATCCGGAAGAGAGATGGCAGATACGGGTCGAAAGAAATCGACGAGAAGCGCTCTGATCAGAAAGAACGTCTGGATCGGGAAACGCCGCACCAGCATCAAGCTTGAGCCCGTGTTCTGGGATATCCTGGACCGTGTTTGCGCGCGTGAACGCATGAGCATTCACGACATCTGCACCAGCGTGCATCAGCGGGACAGCGGTTACGGCCCGACCGGGGCGATCCGGGTGTTTCTGTTGACCTACGCCTGGACCGCGGGACTGGAGGAATCCCTCAACGTGTCACCCGACGGACGTCTTCCCGACAAACGCAGCAGGGCCAAGGCCTGATTGCACACGACGAGGGCCGGGCCGGACAGCGCGCGGCCTGAACCTCAGTCCCGGCCCGTGTACCATTGCGGCCAGTGGTCCTGGACGACCGGGCCGTCCGAACTCAACGCGTGGCAGCTGTTGATGATCCGCGGGCGGGTCTTCGAAGCCTCCGACGGCCGGCCGGCCTCGCGAGCCAGCCGCTCCCTGCCCGAAAAGATCGTCTGATAGGCGACCGTCGCCATCTGCCCAAGCAGCTCCACCAGATGGGTGCAGCCATGCACGCCGCCCGGCCGCTGCTTGACGTCGCGCATCCAACCGCCGGTCGCCTTCAAACCGACGATGCGCTGGAAATTCGGGGTGATGCCGCCGCAAATAGGGAACGGGGCGTCGTCCGTCACCGCCTCGATCGCCTTGATCTCGAACCCGTCGTCCAGCGTCAGCCTGATCCACATATTGTGGATCGCGTCCCCGGGCGCGATCCGTCCGCGGGCCTTATTGTGGAAAGCATAGGTCTTGGTGTCGACCATATGGCCTTCGATATCCCACAACCCGTCCGCCCGCCGGTACCCGAAGCATTCGACGGTCCGATTGTGAAAGCGCTCACGCTCATAGGACGGCTCGCTCAGCGGCATGATGTGACTCCCCGTATTCCCTTACGCTTTCGCAGCCTGCTTTGTGGCCTCAGCGCCGGCCGCGGTCGGACTGCCGGGCGGCGTGACCCGCAGCACCGTAATCTGGTTGCGAAGGCGACGCATGATCTCGAAGCGATAGTCGTAGAAGCTGAAAATCTGGCCCGGTTCCGGAATACGACGCGCCTCGTGCAGGACAAGGCCGGCGATCGTCGTCGCGTCCGCGTCGGGCAGGTCCCACCCGAGGTTTCGGTGCAATTCCCGCAACGTCACGGATCCTTCGACGATGTAGCTCCCATCCGGCTGGGGGCGGACCCCCCTGACGGAGATGTCGTGTTCGTCGTCGATATCGCCAACGATTTCTTCCAGAATATCCTCCAGGGTGACGATGCCCTGCAGGGCGCCGTACTCGTCGACCACCACCGCGAAATGCTCGCGCCGTTCCCTGAACGCCTGAAGCTGGTCCAACAGCGACGTGGTTTCAGGGATAAACCACGGTTTTGCCGCGACCGCGGTGATATCGAGCTCGTCGAGCCTGGTGCCCTGGACGCTGAGCTCTCGCAGCAGCGCCTTGGCATGGACCACACCGATGATGTTATCCGGTTCGCCCCGATAAAGCGGGATGCGAGTGAACGGGCTGGAAAGGACCAGATCGACGGCCTCTTTCGCTGCCAGGTCGGCATCGATCACCGTGACCTCGCGCCGGTGGGTCATCACTTCGCTGACCTCGACATCGTCCAGGTCCAGGATCGAACGCAGCATCTGGCGTTCCTGGTCGATGTCCGGCTCGCCCTTGTGCAACTCGATGGCGCCGCGCAGCTCCTCTTCATGTTCCTCGCGCCCAAGGCGCCGCGACAGTTCGATGCCGAACAGCCGCAGCGTCCACCGCACCACAGCGTCGACGAACATGGTCATCGGCGCAAGCAGCCAGACGATCACCCGGAACAGCGGCGCCACGACCAGCGCCAGCCGGTCGGCCCGATTCAGGGCGTAGGTCTTCGGCAGGACCTCGGCGAACACCAGCACCAACATCGTCATCACCAGTGTCGCATAGGCCACGCCGGCATCGCCGAACAGGCGCAGGAAGAAGGACGTCGCCAGTGCCGAGGCAAGGATATTGACCAGGTTGTTGCCCAGCAGGATCGCGCCGATCAGACGCTCGGATCGCCGCAACAGTGACAGCACGATGCCCGCGCGCCGGTTGCCCTGGCGGGACAGAAGATGCAGACGCGGCCGCGACGCCGCCGTCAAGGCGGTTTCGGAACCGGAAAAGAACCCCGAGAGCACAAGCAGCACGAGGATGGCGCCAAGCACCAGAAGCCAGTCAAGTTCGATTCCGGACGGATCCATCGTTCAGGCGGCCAGGGAGTCCTCAAGGACGGCGGTCAGATCGGCAACCTCCACTGAATTGCAGACGAAGGCATCGCCGATACCACGCGCCAACACAAACACCAAACGCCCATCCTTGACTTTCTTGTCCGATGCCATGCGTTGCCGCAGATCGTCGGGGCTGAAGACGACGCCGTCGATATGCTGGGGATCGGTCGGCAGGCCCACCGCGGCAAGGTGTCGGCGCAGGCGCGCGGCGTGCTCGGCCGGGCAATGGCCCAGCCGTGCCGACAGTTCGAACGCCATCACCATCCCGATGGCCACGCCTTCGCCGTGCAGCAGCGTGTCGCCATAGCCGCACGCCGCCTCAAGCGCATGACCGAAAGTATGCCCTAGGTTCAAAAGGGCGCGCCGTCCTGCTTCGCGCTCGTCCTCGGCGACGATCGCCGCCTTGGCGCGGCAACTGGTCACGACCGCCTTCACGCGGGCCGCGTCGTCCCGGTCCAACAGTGCCGCACCATGCCCTTCAAGCCAGGCAAAGAAGGCCGGATCGCTGATCAGGCCATACTTGACCACCTCCGCGTATCCGGCCACCAGCTGACGCCGCGGCAGGGTATCCAGCACCTTGGTGTCGGCCACGACGAGGCGTGGCTGATGGAAGGCACCGACCAGGTTCTTGCCGGCCCTTGTATTGATCCCGGTCTTGCCGCCGACCGAACTGTCCACCTGGGCAAGCAGGGTGGTGGGGATCTGGACGAAATCGATTCCGCGCAGCACGATCGCCGCGGCAAACCCGGCGAGATCGCCGACGACGCCGCCGCCAAGCGCGACGATGCAGCTTCCGCGTTCGATGCCGATGTCCAGTAGGCGGCTCAGCAACCGATCCAGCTCGTCCATGCTCTTGGCGTTCTCGCCCGCCGGCACCACCACCGTGTCGAAGGCGATGCCCGAGTCGGCAAGCAAGCGGGACAGGGCTTCCAGATGCAGATCCGCGACCACGTCGTCGGTGACCACGACCGTGCGCGGCTGCCGCAGGATGGGACCGATCAGGCCGCCCGCCCGCGCCAAGGCGCCCGGCCCGACGACGATACCGTAAGACCGGCTGCCAAGCCCGACGGAGACGGTCTCCAACGGAATCACAGGCCCTTCTCCCGCCCGGGTTCCGAGTCGTTCAGGCGCGCCACGATCATCGAATAGATCTGTCCGGCCGTCTCGTCCTTAGGCACGTCGTGACAGTCGGCAATGAGGTCAGCCTCCGCATAGACCGGATAGCGCCGGTCGATCAGGCTTTCCAGCGTCGCTTTGGGATCTTCCGTCTTAAGCAGCGGCCGGTTTCCGCGCCGGGACACGCGGCGCCACAACAGCTCGAGGTCGGCCCGCAACCAGACCGACAAAGCCGCGCCGTTGACCAGCGCCCGGGTTTCCGGGTCCATGAAAGCGCCGCCGCCGGTCGCCAGCACCTGCGGCCCCTGCGCTAGAAGCCGGGCGATGACGCGCCGTTCGCCGTCCCGGAAATGCTGCTCGCCGAAACGCTGGAAGATCTCCTCGACGCTGCAGTTGGCGGCCTTTTCGATCTCCTGATCGGCATCATGGAACGGGACCCCGAACCGGCGCGCCAGACGGCGACCGATCGTGGACTTGCCTGCGCCCATCATGCCGACCAGCACGATGGGACGGTCGAATTTGGTCTCCGCATGCCGCCGAATCATGGCAAACATCGCTCCCTCGTGCCCCAAGGCGCACTCCTTGCCTTTCGTGGGATGGATTGCTAGGGGTTCCAAAAGCCGCCGCACAATGGCCATACTACACGCCTACGTTTTTCGATGTAAGCAGGATCTCGGGAGGTCTTGTGGGGGCCGGTGTCTCTCCGATTCTCCTCCAGAATGCACCGGCAAGTGGATGACCTGATCGAGACCGCATGAGCACACTGACTAAAATCCTGATCCTAATCGTTGTGTTGGCCCTAGCGGGCGGCACCGTGTTTCTGGCGACCTGGGAAATCCCCGCGCCGTCCAAGATGGTTGAACGTGTGATCGACGATGACCGCTTTCCGCGCTAGGACGGCGTTCGCCCTTGCCCTGATGCTGTGGCCGGCGGCCACGGCAATGGCGCAACAACAGGCACCCCTGCGGCTGTTGCCGGTACAGCCAAAAGAGCAGGCCGAACCCACCGCCCCCGACGAACCGGCCGCAGCGGACGCCGAAACGGCCGACACGCCGGGGATCATGGTTCAGGATCTGGGCCAGGTCGATGCAGATTCCGTGGGGACGATGGACGCGGCCGCCGGCGGCCTGGGCCTGGACATGTGGTTGGAGACGCCGCGTGCATTGATCGAGCGGCTGCTGGCCGACCTGCCGGACGGGATGCGGTCGCCGGCGATGCGCGACCTTGCCCGCCGCGTGCTGTTGTCGACGGCGGTGATCCCGCGCCCTAGCACCCGTGACGCCGCCGCAACCAGCCTGATCGGGATGCGGGTTCAGCACCTGATGGACATGGGCCTGATCGAGGATGCGACCGCGTTAATCGCGATCGCCCCAGGGCGCGACACGGATCCGGCGCTGTTGAGGGCGCGGGTCAACGCCAGGTTGATGGCGTTCGACCTGGCCGGGGCCTGTTCGTCGGGCGAGGGCCAGGCAGACCTGGCGGACGACCCGTTCTGGCAAAAGGTCCAGATCTTCTGCAGCGCCGTGGAGGGCAATGTCGGGGCCGCACAGCTTGGCGCCGCGGTTCTGGAGGAAACGGATCCAGAGCCCGACGCCGTCTTCTTCAGCCTGATTGACCGCCTGACGGGAGATCCCTCGGCCGACATCACTTCCTTGCCCGAACCTGACCCGTTGCAACTGGCGATGATGCGCACGGCCCGGCTGGAACTGCCGGCCGACGTCTTGACGACGCGGACGCCCGCGCTGTTGCGCACGGTCGGCGTCAGCCCGAATGCGCCGCTGGCGCTACGGCTGGAGGCGGCGGAAGAGGCGGCGGCGGTGGGCGCCATCTCGCCATCCCTGCTGGCGGAGATCTACGGCAGCGTGCCGTTCCTGCCGCGTGAGCTGGAATCGCCGCTTTCCGCCGCGGCCGAGGAGCCGGGCCCGCGCAGCCGCGCCCTTCTCTATCGGGCCGCGTCGGTCCAGGAAGAGCCCGAAGCAAAGGCGGCCATTCTCGAACGCGCTGTCCAGATGGCGCGCGAGGAGAATGTCTACCCCCTGGTCGTGCGGGTGCACTCGGAACACCTGACGACGCTGGAACCGGCCGAGTCCCTTTGGTGGTTCGCCGAAGAGGCGGCCCGCGCGCTTTACGCACTTGGCGAACCGGCACGGGCCGATGCATGGATCGCTATGCTGCGCAGCGAGGCGATCAAGGACGAAACGGCGCGGGCGGCGGCCGACAGACTTTGGGCGCTGGCCCAACTGCTGCGCGATCCGGCCGAAGAACCTGCGAACGCCGATGCCGAAGCGGCCTGGCGAGAGGCATTGATCGCATCAGACCCGGAAAGGGGCCGGTACCGGGTATCGTTGGCTTATGTGGTGCTGCAGGCGCTGGGCCACGACGTCGCCCAGGAGACCTGGCGCATGCTGGTGCGTGCAGACAGTTTTACCGCGACGCCGATTCCGGACGTGTCCGTACGCCGGGCGATGGCCGCTGCGGCGGACGCCGGCGGGCGGGGCGAGACGGCACTTCTGGCATTGCTGGCCTTGGGCGCGGATGGCCCGGTCACGGCGGACTCCGCGGTTCTGGCCGACGTGCTTGCCGACCTGAACAAGGTCGGGCTGTCGGCGGATGCCCGGGCGCTGGCAATGGAAATCGTGATCGACGCCGGCCTCTAACGGGTAGCCGCGAACGGAGGCTGAGATCGCCCAGCATCTGGAACTGTTCCTGGAAATGCTGGCGGCCGAGCGCGGCGCCTCCGCCAACACGATTTCCGCCTATCGGCGCGACCTCGTCGGTTATCTGGCTTTTCTCGGTCAGCGCGCAGCGAATGCACTTGACGCGGACAGCGCGTCGATCCGCGGCTATCTGGCCGAAATGGACCGGTCCGGACTGCAGGACAGCACCGCGGCGCGCCGCCTGTCGGCGATCCGACAGTTTCACCGGTTTCTCCATGCCGAAGGCCTGCGCGGCGACGATCCGACTGCGGTAATCGACAGCCCGCGCACCCGCCGGCCGTTGCCGAAGATCCTGTCGGAGGCGGAGGTCGAGGCATTGCTGCAGCGCGCGCATGCGTCCGACGACCCGGAGGGACTGCGTTCCGCCTGCCTGCTGGAAGTCCTCTACGCCACCGGTCTCAGAGTGTCTGAACTGGTGGGCCTGCCGTTCGCCGCGGTGGCGCGCCAACAGGACTTCGTGGTGGTCCGCGGCAAGGGCGACCGGGAACGCCTGGTCCCGCTGTCGGATCCGGCACAGGAAGCGCTGACCGCCTACAAGGCGGTTCGGCATGTATTCCTGAAGGCGAACGCGCCGTCCCGATACCTGTTTCCAAGCCGCGCCAAGAAGGGACACCTGACGCGCCAGCGTTTCGCCCAGATGCTGAAGGAGCTGGCGATTGCGTGCGGGATCGAGCCGCGGCGCGTCTCTCCCCACGTCCTCCGCCACGCCTTTGCCAGCCATCTCCTGGCCCACGGCGCCGACCTGCGTGCAGTCCAGCAAATGCTGGGGCATGCCGACATCTCCACCACGCAGATCTACACGCACGTCCTGGACGAGCGTCTCAAGCGCCTGGTTGCCGAGGGCCATCCTCTGGCGCGGGCGGCCGGGGCGGACACCGCGGCATGAGCTTCGCGACCATCACCCCGGCCCGACCACGATTGAACCGTTCGGAACTGGCAGTGCCGGGCTCACGGCCGGAGCTGTTCGAAAAGGCAGCCCGCTCGGCCGCCGACATCGTGTTCTTGGATTGCGAGGACGCGGTCGCGCCGGACGAAAAGCCGCAGGCGCGGCGTAACATAATCCAGGCGCTGCGGGACGTGGACTGGGCGGACAAGACCGTATCCGTGCGAATCAACGGTCTGGACACGCCCTACATGTACCGCGACGTGGTCGACATTCTGGAGCAGGGCGGACCACGGCTGGACCTGATCATGATCCCCAAGGTGGGAACGGCCGCGGACGTCTATGCGCTGGACATGCTGGTCACCCAGATCGAAACGGCAACGGCCCGCGCCGACCCGCTCGGGTTGGAACTGATCATCGAGACCGCCCTGGGGATGGCCAATGTCGAGGCTGTGGCGGCCGCGTCCCGCCGCACGGAGTCACTCCATTTCGGCGTCGCCGACTATGCAGCGTCGATCATGGCGCGCACCACCGCGATCGGCGGACCGCACCCGGACTACGGTGTCCTGACCGATGCGGACGAAGACGGCCGGCGCGCATACCACTGGAGCGATATGTGGCATCACGCCATCGCCCGGCTGGTGGTGGCGGCGCGGGCCAACGGGCTGCGCCCGATCGACGGCCCGTTCGGGGATTTCCGCGACGGCGACGGCTTTCGTGCCCAGGCACGGCGCGCCGCGGCCTTGGGCTGCGAGGGCAAATGGGCCATTCACCCCTCGCAGATCGCGCTGGCGAACGACGTGTATTCGCCCTCGCAGCAGGAACTCGCCGCCGCGGAACGGATCCTTGCGGCGATGGAGGCTGCCCAGGCCGACGGAAAGGGCGCGGTCACGCTGGACGGGCGTCTGATCGACATCGCCTCGATCCGCCAGGCCGAGATGCTGGTGGCCAAGGCCAAGCAGATCGCGGGCGGCCCGGACGGGCAAAAGACGTCGAACTGATCCGGGTCAAGTCGTGGCGGCGCGAACCGGTCCATTCTGCATCGACGCTGAATGCAGGAACCGACACCCTGGAGGGCGGATCCTATGATCCACCATATTCTCGTCCCCATCGATGGCTCCGATCACGCCTGGAAGGCGCTCGACGTCGCCTGCACGCTTGCCCGGGGGTCGGAAGCCCGGCTGTCCGTCATCTCCGTGGTCACCGACGCCGCCCTATCAGATGCGGAGCGGCGTTTCGCCGAGACCGAGTTCCCCAACGAGGTCGGTCAGGCGCTGGGCGGTGGCGCCTTCTCAGACGCCAGCGGCCAACGGATCCTGCGGCGCCTGGGCGAAGCGGCCAGCGCGCTGCGCAACGCCATGGCAGGCGGCCTGCTGGACCGCGCCCGAACCGAGGCGCACGAAAAAGGCATCGCCCACCCGACGACGTCCAGCGTCGAAGGCGACCCCGCCGAGCAGATCCTGATCTTTGCCAGAGAGAACGATGTCGACGCGATCATCATGGGCAACCGCGGCCTGGGGGCACTGAAGGGATTGCTGATGGGCAGCGTCTCACAAAAGGTCTCTTCGCTGGCCGAATGCAGCTGCATGACGGTGAAGTGAGCCCGACGCCATGGCGGAGACCGGCCCTTGCCGTCGAGCGCTCTGGCTTTTCGACGGATTAGGCGGTATCGACGCCGGGTCGAAGCGCGACGTCACTATGTAAGGCGGTCACCCAGCCATGCCTGTTCTAGATATCGGGCCACAGGACGGTCTCGTCTACGCGTTCTCGCCACCGAACGCGGGTGCCAGCACGTTCGTCTTCGTCAATGCGCTGACGGGGTCGCTGGACATGTGGGAAGCCGCGGTGGCACCGGCGCTGCGGGCAGCCGGTCACGGAACGCTGACCTACAACTTCCGCGGCCAGAACGACAGTCCGTTCGCGCCCGGAACCGCGCTGGGACCGGACCTGATCGTGCAGGACCTGTGCACGCTGCTGACCCGCATCGATCCGCCCCGGCCAATCCTGACCGGCTTGTCCATCGGCGGCCTGTTCGCCGCGCAGGCCGTCCTGGCCGGCGCCGCGGCACAGGCCCTTGTACTGATCAACACGTTGCGCCGGCCGACAGCCCGGCTGGACTGGATTAACAGCGCGATGGTGAAGGCGGTCGCGACGGGCGGCACGCAACTGTTGATGGACATGCTGCTGCCGATGCTGGTGAACGACGAGCAGCTGGACGCGATGCGCGACGGCTGTCTGGCCCCCTCGCCCTATGCGGCGATGGATCCCGCGCATGGCCTGTTCAATCTGATGCAGCATGCGGGCGCCGCGGGTTGGGACCTTGCCTACGAATCGCTGGATCTGCCGGTCCTGATCATGACCGGATTGCAGGACCGGGTCTTCTACGTCGCAGACGACGTCGCGGCCCTCGCCGCCCGGATCCCGCAGCCGCACATGGTCGAGATGTCCGATGCGGGACATCTGATTCCGCTTGAGCGGCCGGAATCGACCGCCAGGGCGCTGTTGCAGTTCGCCGCCGGCCTGAAGGACGGATGATGCCGCCTGCCGGACTTGCCTATCTGTCCGTTTTCGTCGGCGTCCTTGGTCACAGCTCCAGCGAGTTCTTCGCAGTGTTGTCGGGTGTCGCCGGACCGGAGGTTTCCGTGTGGCGCTATCTTCTCGGCGGCGGCGGTCTGATCGCCGTCGCGCTGTTCATGCCCGGCACCCGCGACCTGATGACCCCGCTGCGCGAACGCCCGTGGGCGATCGTCAGTCTGTCCCTGTTCGGCGTCAGCCTGCCCTATCTCGCTTTTCATTGGGCGCTGGATTTCGCGACCATCGTTCAGGTCGGAACCATTGTGACGACGATGCCGATTTTCGTCGCCTTGATCAATCTGGCGGTCACCCGCATGCCGGTCGGCGCGCCCAAGATCATCAGCGGCGTTTGCGCCGTGCTTGGCGTGGCCCTGCTGCTGACCGACGGATATCTGGCACGGTTGGCCGGGACCGGCGATTCCCTGTTCGGGATCGGGCTCACCCTGTTGTGCGCGGCCGGCGGCTCTGGTTACGCGGTGCTGGTCCGGCCCATGATCAACAAATACGGCGCGATCAGGATGACCACCATCACGGTCGCCCTGGGCGGCATCTTCCTGTGGCTGCTGGTTGGCTGGTTCTGGAACGTCTGGGTCAACCCTCTGACGTTGTTCGAGCGGGCGCCGGTGGCAAGCTGGTCGCTGTTGACCATCGCCCTTTTCAACACCACGGTCACGCAGTTGTTCTGGCTGTGGGGCCTGGCAAAAGTGCCGGACATCACCCGCGGCAGCTATCTGTTCTTTCTCAAGCCCGTCATCACCGCTGTTCTGGCACTGGCCATTCTGGCGCAACCGATCACGATGGTGCAGGTCTTGGCAATCGTCGTCGTCTGCAGCTCGGTGCTTGTCGAACTTGCCTGGCCGCGCCTGGCCGCATGGCGCCGCCGGGACACCGCAGGGGAACGTTGATCCGCGCGGCGGCGCGTGACCTTGCCCTTGCAACCGTTTCGCTGTAGTTCCATGCGCCAGCAAGAGCGCGTGCTCGCCGGAGCTAGCGCCACCTTCATTCCGGAGAAGATCTCATGACTCGTAGAAAAATCGGTCTTGTCGGCGCGGGCAATATCGGCGGCACACTTGCTCTGCTGGCCGGCCTCAAGGAGCTGGGGGACATCGTCCTCATCGACATCGACGACGGCCTTCCGAAAGGCAAAAGCCTGGACATCGCCGAAGCGTCTCCGATCGAAAGGTTCGACGCCGGCCTGACCGGGTCCAAGAACTACACCGCCCTGAAGGGATGCGACGTGGTGATCGTTACGGCGGGCATCGCTCGCAAGCCCGGCATGTCGCGCGACGATCTGATCGGCATCAACACGAATGTGATGAAGGCGGTCGGCGCCGGCATCAAGAAGAACTGCCCCAAGGCATTCGTCATCTGCATCACCAACCCGTTGGACGTCATGGTTTCGGTGCTGCGCGACGCCTGCGGACTTCCGACGAATATGGTGGTCGGCATGGCCGGCGTCCTCGACTCCGCGCGCTTCCGATATTTCCTGGCCGAAGAGTTCAAGGTATCGGTGGAAGACGTGACCGCCTTCGTCCTGGGAGGACACGGCGACACCATGGTGCCGCTGGTCCGGTACTCCGCGGTCGCGGGCATTCCCGTTCCGGACCTGATCAAGATAGGCTGGTCGACGAAACAGCGGATCAACGACATCGTCCAGCGCACCCGCGAAGGCGGCGCGGAGATCGTCGGATTGCTGAAGACCGGCTCGGCGTTCTACGCCCCGGCGGCGTCGGCCATCAAGATGGCGGAGGCATTCCTAAAGGACAAGAAGTCGGTCCTTCCCTGTGCCGCCTATTGCAAGGGCCCCTATGGCCTGAAGGGCCTCTATGTGGGTGTGCCGGTGGTGATCGGCGCGCGCGGCGTCGAGCGGATCATCGAGGTCGACCTGAACGCGTCCGAGAAAAAGATGTTCCGGAACTCGGTCGGGCACGTGCAGACCCTGATCAAGGTCGTCCAGAACATGGGCAAGGGCGCAGCCGCGAAGCCGGCGGCCAAGAAACCGGCAGCAAAGGCCAAGGCGCCGGCAAGAAGGCCGGCAGCCAAGAAGCCGGCCGCAAGAAAGCCTGCGGCCAAGAAACCGGCGGCAAAGACGGCGGCGCGGTCGACGGCGCGACGCAAGCCGGCCGCGAAAAGCAGCGCGCGCACACGGCGGTCCACCTCGTCGCGCAAGCCTGCCGGACGAAAGTAACGGCTCCTTAGGACATGCATCGGACAGTGCACGCGTGCGCCGAAAAGCCGGCCGGATTGGCCGGTTGCACGCGTGCGACAGCCTGTTACAGTACCGACCGGTTTCCTGTGCCGGGCGCACGCGTTTGCGCCCCTCCTCTTGCACCGGAGAGTGATTGTCGTCGCGGTCACCTCTAATCCATGTGACATCTGCCGTCGGCTAGACCGCAAGGGCCCGCAGCCATGAACATCCATGAGTATAAAGCCAAGGAACTCCTGAAGAAGTTCGGCGTCGCCGTGCCCCGCGGCCAAGTCGCCTACACCGTCGACGAGGCGGTGCAGGCCGCCAACGAGCTGGGCGGACCGGTCTATGTGGTCAAGTCCCAGATCCATGCCGGCGGGCGGGGCGCCGGGCGCTTCAAGGACGACCCCGACGGAAAGGGCGGCGTGCGCGTGGTCAAGTCGACCGACGAAGTCCGCGAAAACGCCAATCAGATGCTCAGCCACATCCTGGTCACCAAGCAGACCGGGACCCAGGGCAAGGAGGTCAAGCGACTGTACATCGAGGAAGGCTGCGACATCGACCGGGAGCTTTATCTCTCCCTGCTGGTCGACCGCGCCACCAGCCAGGTGACGATCATGGCCTCCACCGAGGGCGGCATGGAGATCGAGGAGGTCGCGGCCAAGCACCCCGAGAAAATCATCAAGGTGGCGATCGACCCCGCGTCGGGCATCAGCGGTTTCCATTGCCGCAAGATCGCTTTCGGCCTGGGGCTCAACGGTCCGCAGGTCAAGTCTTGCGTCAAGTTCGTCACCGGCATGTACAAGGCATTCGTCAGCCTGGACGCCAGCATCGTCGAGATCAACCCGCTGGTGGTCACCGGCGCCGGCGACGTGATTGCCCTGGATGCGAAAATGAACTTCGACGACAACGCCCTGTTCCGGCATCCCGACGTGGCGGACATGCGCGACGAGGACGAAGAGGACCCGGCCGAGCTGGAAGCCGCCAAGCACGAGTTGAACTACATCAAGCTGGACGGCGAAATCGGCTGCATGGTGAACGGCGCCGGGCTGGCGATGGCGACCATGGACATCATCAAGCTGAAGGGCGGCGCACCGGCCAACTTCCTGGATGTCGGCGGCGGAGCCACAAGAGAGCGGGTCACCAAGGCGTTCAAGATCATCCTGTCGGACGCCAATGTGGAAGGCATCCTGGTCAATATCTTCGGGGGCATCATGCGTTGCGACGTGATCGCGGAAGGCGTGGTCGCGGCGGCCAAGGAGGTTGCACTGCACGTTCCGCTGGTCGTACGCCTGGAAGGAACCAACGTGGAAATGGGCAAGAAAATCATGGCGGAATCGGGCTTGCCGATCATTGCCGCCGACGATCTCAACGATGCGGCGGAAAAGGTCGTCGCCGCGGTGAAAGGTGCAAGCTGATGGCCGTTCTCATCGACAAGAACACCAAGGTCATCTGCCAGGGCTTCACCGGCGCGCAGGGCACCTTTCATTCAGAACAGGCGATCGCCTACGGCACCAAAATGGTGGGCGGGGTGACGCCCGGCAAAGGCGGGACAACGCACCTGGACCTTCCGGTCTTCGACACGGTCGCAGAGGCCCGCGCCGCAACCGGGGCGAACGCCTCGGTCATTTATGTGCCGCCGCCGTTCGCCGCGGATGCGATCCTGGAAGCGGTCGACGCCGACATCGAGTTGGTGGTCTGCATCACCGAGGGGATCCCGGTGATGGACATGATCAGGGTCAAGCGGGTGCTCAACGGTTCGTCGACCCGCCTGGTCGGTCCGAACTGCCCCGGCATCATCGCGCCGGACGAATGCAAGATCGGCATCATGCCCGGACACATCAACCGCCGCGGCAAGATTGGCGTGGTGTCCCGCTCGGGCACGCTGACCTACGAGGCGGTGGCGCAAACGACCGCATCCGGCCTGGGTCAGACCACCTGCATCGGCATCGGCGGCGATCCGGTCAACGGCACCAACTTCATCGATTGCCTGGATCTGTTCCTGGGCGACCCTGAGACCGAAGGAATCATCATGATCGGCGAGATCGGCGGGACCGCCGAGGAGGAAGCCGCCGCCTTCCTCAATGCGTCGAAGGTGAAGAAGCCAACGGTCGGTTTCATTGCCGGCGTCACGGCGCCTCCCGGCAAGCGCATGGGCCATGCCGGCGCGATCATTTCGGGCGGCCAGGGGACCGCAGAGTCGAAGCAGGAGGCGATGCGGAAGGCCGGCATCCATGTCGCCGACAGCCCAGCAGCCCTGGGCAGCACGATGTTGGAGGCGATGGGGGCCTGAACCGGGACACAAAGATGTGTGCGGCAAAGGGATTGCCTTGTGACGGCAGCCGTGGTTCCCCAGATTCCGATATGGATTGGTTAACAATTCGGCGCGAAAAGTCCGTTAAGCCTTTGCTTACGGCGGAGAGAAGGCATGTCCGACTACATCGGCAACAGCTCTTATTTGTTCGGCGCCAACGAGACCTATGTCGCCGAACTGTACGAGAAATATACGCTCGACCCGCATTCGGTCGACCCGAGCTGGGCGGAGTTCTTCTCCGCGCTGGGCGAGGACGGCATTGACGCCATCAAGGAATTCAAGGGTCCCAGCTGGGGGCGCCGCGAAACCAGCGTGATCGGCGGCAACGGCGAGTCCGGAACCATCTCGGACGTCCTGGAAGGCCGCCCGGCGCCTCCGCCGCAACCGGCGATGATGGCAGCGGTCCCCTATGTCGCGGGCCATGCGGCCGGCGCCGAACAGATCCGCCAGGCGACCCTGGATTCGATCCGGGCCCTGATGCTGATCCGCGCCTACCGAATGCGCGGTCACATGATGGCGGATCTGGATCCGCTGCGCCTTGCCAAACCGCAACAGCACCCGGAACTGGACCCTGCGACTTACGGGTTCGAAGACAAGGACATGGATCGTCCGATCTTCATCAACTACTACCTGGGTCTGGAATCCGCCACCCTGCGCGAGATTGTCCATATCTGCCGCGAAACCTACTGCGGCAAGATCGGTGTTGAATTCCTGCACATCCAACAGCCCGAAGAAAAGGCCTGGATCCAGGAGCGGATCGAAGGCATCCGCAACCGGACGCAATTCACCGACATGGGCAAACGCACCATTCTGGAGCGCCTCACCCAGGCCGACATCTTCGAGACCTACCTGGACAAGAAATACAAGGGCACGAAACGTTTCGGCCTGGACGGCGGCGAATCCCTCGTCCCGGTGATGGAACAGATCTTCAAGCGCGGCGCCATGCTGGGACTGGAAGAGATCGTGATGGGCATGGCCCATCGCGGCCGCCTGAACGTGCTCGGCAACATCATGGGCAAGAGCTATCAGGCGATCTTCGCTGAGTTCGCCGGCATTTCCGCCAATCCCGAATACGTGCAGGGTTCCGGTGACGTCAAATACCACCTGGGCACCAGCTCGGACCGGGAGTTCGACGGCAAGACGATCCACCTGTCGCTGACGCCGAACCCCAGCCACCTTGAAGCGGTCAACACGGTCGTGCTCGGCAAGGTCCGCGCCAAGCAGCGCCAGCGCGGCGACGCCAACCGCGAGAAGGTGATGGGCATTCTGCTGCACGGCGACGCCGCCTTCATCGGCCAGGGCATTGTCGCGGAAACGTTCCTGTTGTCGGAACTGGACGGCTACCAGACCGGCGGCACCATCCACATCGTCACCAACAACCAGATCGGCTTCACCACGGACCCGGCCGAAGGACGCTCGTCGCCCTACTGCTCGGACATGGCCAAGATGGTGGACGCGCCGGTCTTCCATGTGAACGGCGACGATCCGGAATCCTGCGTGCACGTGGCGCGGATCGCTACGGAGTACCGCCAGCGTTTCGGCAAAGACGTCGTCATCGACATGATCTGCTACCGCCGGCACGGGCACAACGAAGGCGACGAGCCTATGTTCACCCAGCCGCGCATGTACAAAAGAATCGCCGAGCATCCGCGCACCCGCAGCATCTACGCGTCAAGGCTGGAAGAGGAAGGCATCATCAAGGCCGGCGAGGCCGACACGGTGGCGCAGGACTTTTCGAAGTATCTGGATGAAGAGTACGAGGCAGCGAACGCGTTCCGCCCCAACAAGGCGGACTGGCTGGAAGGACGCTGGACCGGGATCGGCCTTGCCGGCGACGAGGAGGCCAGGCGCGGCGAAACGGCGGCCGATATCGGCCTGTTGCGCGAAGTCGGCTATGCCTTGACCCAGGTGCCGCAGAATTTCAACCTGAACTCCAAGATCGTCCGTCAGCTCAAAGCCAAGCAGAAGATGATCGAAACGGGCGAAGGCATCGACTGGGGCACCAGCGAGGCCCTGGCCTTCGGTACCCTTCTGTGCGAATCCACATCGATCCGCCTTTCCGGCGAGGACAGCGAACGCGGCACCTTCTCCCAGCGGCACGCGGTGTTGGTGGATCAGGAAACGGAAGAAAAGTACATCCCGCTGAACCACATCCGCATGGGGCAGGCCCCGTTCGAGGTGATCAACTCGCCGCTGAGCGAATTCGGCCTGTTGGGCTACGAATACGGCTACGCCTCGGCCGAGCCGCAGGCGCTGGTCCTGTGGGAAGCGCAGTTCGGCGACTTCGCCAACGGCGCACAGGTGATCATCGATCAGTTCCTGTCGTCCGGCGAGTCCAAATGGCTGCGCATGTGCGGCTTGGTGATGCTGTTGCCGCACGGCTACGAGGGCCAAGGGCCCGAGCATTCCTCGGCCCGGCTGGAGCGCTATCTGCAGCTTTCCGCCGAGGACAACTGGCAGGTTTGCAACATAACGTCGCCGGCCAACTACTTCCACGCGCTGCGGCGGCAGGTGCGCCGGAATTTCCGCAAGCCGTTGATCCAGATGACGCCGAAATCGCTGTTGCGGCATCGAAAATGCGTGTCGAAACTGGACGAGTTCGCGCACGGAACGTCCTTCCACCGCCTGCTGTGGGACGATGCCCAGATCGCCGGCAACCTGGCGCCGGACGACCAGATCCGCCGCGTCGTCCTGTGTTCGGGCAAGGTCTATTTCGACCTGGAGGAAGAACGCGACAAACGCGGCATCAAGGACATCTACATCCTGCGCCTGGAGCAGCTCTATCCGTTCCCCCGCAAGGTGCTGGTGGAGGAGCTGAAACGCTTCCCCAACGCCGACGTGGTCTGGTGTCAGGAGGAACCGGCCAACATGGGCGCTTGGTTCTTCGTGGACAGGCGGATCGAGAAAACGCTGACCCAGGCCGGACGCACCGGCATGCGGCCGATCTATGCGGGCCGGGTCGAAGCCGCCTCGCCCGCCACCGGCAGCAACAGCCGGCATATGAAGGAACAGGCCGAACTCGTGAACGACGCCCTGACGCTGCCGCCGGCACCGCGCAAACGAAGGGCACCGACGAAAAAGGCCGCCAAGCCGGCGGCCCTGCCCGCACCAAGCGCCGAGTGAGACTCAGGGCGCTGGCGAGGACGGATTTGCGTGGATTGAACGACCTTATCGCCGCACCTGGTGCGGCGCCTGATGGAGTGACGATAGAATGGCAACGGATGTAGCCGTCCCGACGTTAGGCGAATCGGTCGCCGAAGCGACGGTGTCGAAGTGGTTCAAGAAGGCCGGCGAGGCCGTTTCGGCGGATGAGCCTCTGGTGGAACTGGAAACCGACAAGGTGACCATCGAGGTGCCGGCACCTGTTGGCGGCGCTCTGTCATCGATCTCCGTGGAGGAAGGCGCGGAAGTCGAGGTGGGCGCATCCTTGTGCGTGATCGACGAAGGCGCGGATGGCGCCGCGGCAGCGCCCCCCGCCCCGGCAGCGGAACCGGCGCCGGCCGCAGCCGCGCCTGCACCGGAGCCTGCGCCGGCACCCGCACCGGCAGCCGCTGCCGCGACCAACGACACCCTGTCGCCGGCGGTTCAGAAACTGATCAGCGACAACAAACTGGACCCCGCCGCAATCCCGGCAACCGGGCCGAAGGGTCAATTGACCAAGGGCGACGTGGTCGCCTTCCTGGAAAGCGGCGGCGCCGCGCCGGCTCCGGCCGCTCCCGCGCCGGCTCCCGCGGCCGCGCCCAAGCCGGTGACCACGCCGCCGCCGGTCCAGTCCTTCGAGGCCAAGGGCGAACGGCCCCTGGACCCGCGGGGCGAAGAACGCGTGCGCATGTCCAAGCTGCGCCGGGTGATCGCCAGCCGACTGAAGGAGGCCCAGAACACGGCCGCCATGCTGACCACCTTCAACGAGGTCAACATGGACGCGCTGATCGCGCTGCGGGCCGAATACAAGGACCGGTTCGAAAAGCGCCACAGCGTCAAGCTCGGCTTCATGAGCTTCTTCGTGAAGGCGGCCATCGCCGCCTTGAAGGAACTGCCGTCCGTCAACGGCGAGATCTTCGGCGACGAGATCATCTACAAGAACTATTACGACATCGGCATTGCCGTCGGCACGCCGCAGGGCCTGGTCGTGCCGGTGCTGCGCGATGCCGACCGGATGGATTTCGCCGAGATCGAGTCCACCATCGCCGATTTCGGCCGGCGCGCCCGCGACGGCAAGCTGACCATGGCGGAGATGACGGGCGGCACCTTCACGATCACCAATGGCGGCATCTTCGGATCGATGCTGTCGACACCGATCCTGAACCCGCCGCAGTCAGGCATCCTGGGCATGCATGCCATCAAGAAACGCCCGATCGTCGACGGCGACCAGGTCACGGTGGGGTCGATCATGTACCTCGCCCACTCGTACGACCACCGCATCATCGACGGCCGCGAAGCGGTTACGTTCCTGATCCGCATCAAGGAGATGATCGAGGAACCGGCGCGGCTTCTGATCGACGTCTAGGGTTCGGAGAAACCTGGCCGGCCGGCGTCAGATGTCCTGACCCGTGCCGTCCTGCGCCCGATCGTCGCGCTTGCGCCTGATCAGGATGTCGCCGTTCTCCAGGATCTCCGGCGCCTCGTATTGCGGAATGGAATCCATGACCAGCTTCAGCCCGGCAATCAGATTGCCGACAGCCTCCTCGATCAGCTTGCGGGCGCGTTCCGCCTCTTCCTGGGCCTGTTCAGAAAGTGTCCTGTCGTCGGCATCGGCAGGCACAGCGGCCAGTGCCAGAGCGCCTGCCAGCGCCGCCGCCGCACCGAAACCGGCTCTTCGTCCCAAACTCATCCGCACTTCTCCGTTGCCGTTATTGTCGCCCACCGGGCGTTGCATCAACCACGTGCCGCGCGCCCTGCGCCGCGGCCGCCGGGGGCGTTCCGCACGCTCGCTTCTTGCCCCCAACCCGCCTTTACGGCATGGTGCCGCCACCGTCAACCGAGCGTGCTCAGAGGATAAATCGACATGAGCGAGCAGGAATACGACCTGGTTGTAATCGGTGCGGGCCCGGGCGGTTACGTCGCCGCGATTCGCGCGGCACAACTGGGATTGAAGACCGCCTGCGTCGAGATGCGCGGTTCGTTGGGCGGAACCTGCCTCAATGTCGGATGCATCCCGTCGAAGGCCCTGCTGCAATCCTCGGAACTGTTCCACGAGGCGCAACACAATCTGAAAAACCACGGTATCGACATCGGCTCGGTCAAACTCGATCTGAAGGCGATGATGGGCCGCAAGGACCGCGTCGTCGCGGACCTGACCAAGGGCATCGAGTTTCTGTTCAAGAAGAACAAGGTCGACTACCTGAAGGGCCGCGGCACGATCGTCAGCCCAACCGAAGTCCAGATCGCGCCGCAGAACGGCGGACCCGCCTCGGTCAAGACGAAGAACATCCTGATCGCCACGGGATCGGAATCGACACCGATCCCGGGCGTCGAAATCGACGAAAAACAGATCGTGACCTCCACCGGCGCGCTGTCGCTGCCCAAGGTCCCGACCTCGATGGTGGTCATCGGCGGCGGCTATATCGGCCTGGAGATGGGCTCCGTCTGGGCGCGGCTGGGCACCAAGGTCACGGTTGTCGAGTTCCTGGATCGGATCACGCCGGGCACGGACGGCGAGGTGTCGAAGCAGTTCCAGCGCATCCTCAAGAAACAGGGGCTGGAATTCAAACTGTCCACCAAGGTGACGGGCGCCCAGAAAAACCCGGCCGGCGTCGTGCTGACCATCGAGCCTGCCGCCGGCGGCGAGGCGGAGGAGCTGGACGCGGACGTGGTCCTGGTCTCGGTCGGGCGCCGGCCCTATACCGAGGGCCTTGGCCTGGAAACCGTCGGCGTCGAACTGGACAACCGCGGCGTGATCCAGGTCGATGAGCGCTTTCAAACAAAGGTGCCCGGGATCTACGCGATAGGCGACTGCATTCCCGGGCCGATGCTGGCCCACAAGGCCGAGGACGAGGGCGTCGTCTGCGCGGAAATCATCGCCGGCCAAAGCGGCCACGTGAACTACGACGCCATCCCCGGCATCGTCTACACCTTCCCGGAAGTCGCCAGTGTCGGCAAGACCGAGGAGCAGTTGAAAGAGGCGGGCGTCAAATACAAGGTCGGCAAATTCCCGTTCCAGGCCAACAGCCGCGCCCGCGCCAACGACACCACAGACGGCTTCGTCAAGATCCTGTCGGAGGAAAAGACCGACCGGATCCTGGGCGCCCACATCATCGGGCCCGATGCCGGCACGATCATCCAGGAGATCGTCAATGTGATCGAGTTCGGCGGCTCGGCGGAAGACGTGGCGCGCACCTGCCATGGCCATCCGACCCTGAACGAAGCGGTCAAGGAAGCCGCACTGGCCGTGGACGGCCGCCCGATCCATATCTGACCGACCCATCGCCGACCGGCCGCCATCGACGAAGACGCTGATTGCGGCCATGTGCCTGGCCCAGGTGCTGGGCATGACCGGATTTATGACCTATCCGGCCCTGCTGCCGCAGTTGCAGGCGGAATGGGCGCTCAGCAATGCCGCGGCCGGCTGGGTCACCGCTGTTTATTTCATCGGCTATCTTGCGGCGGTCACCGTGCTGACCAGCCTGACGGACCGGGTCGACGCGCGGCGCATCTATCTGTGGTCGATGGCGGTCTCCGTGGTTTCCGCCGCCGGATTTTGCTTCTTCGCAGACGGCATGTGGAGCGCCAGCCTGTGGCGGGCGCTGCAAGGGATCGGGCTTGCCGGAACCTACATGCCAGGCCTGCGCGCCCTGACCGACAGGGTGCCACAATCGGGCCGCAGCCGCGCGGTCGCCTTCTACACTGCGAACTTCGTTGTCGGCACCAGCCTGTCGGTCTTCATCGCCGGCGAAGCCTATCCCCTGGTGGGATGGCGCTGGACGTTCCTGGTCAGCGCCATCGGCCCCGTCGCCGCGCTGGCGATCACGGCGCGCTATCTGCAACCGGTTGCGGCGCCGGGTGGCGGCGTTTCCGCCGGCCCTGCGCGGCGGCGGCTGGATTTCAGGCCGGTCTTTCGCAACCGCGGGGCCATGGGATACACCCTGGCCTATGCGTGCCACTGCTGGGAGCTGTTCGGCCTGCGCGGCTGGATGGTGGCCTTTCTGGCCTTCGGCCTCGCCCAGGCTTCGCCCACCGCGTTCGGCGCGGGATGGTCGCCAACCCATATCGCCACGCTGCTGGCCATCGTCGGCCTGCCGGCCAGCGTCCTGGGCAACGAGGCCGCGGAACGTTTCGGCCGGCGCCGGGTCGCCACCGTTCTGATGGTGATATCAAGCGCGGTCGCGGTCGCGACCGGGCTGGCGACAACCGCCGCGCCATTGGCGCTGGTGGCGATCATGCTGGTCTACGGCACCACGGTCATGAGCGAGTCCTCGGTACTGACGGCCGGCGCGGTCAAGGCCGCCGCCGAGGAGCATATGGGCGCAACCATGGCGGTGCATTCGCTGATCGGTTTCAGCGGATCGTTCCTGGGGCCGTTCGCCTTCGGCATCATGCTGGACCTGGGCGGCGGCGAGCTGGAGCGGATCGCCTGGATCCTCGGGTTCCTGTCGCTGGGCGGGGCGGTGCTGTTGGGACCCGTGCTTCTTTGGCTGCCGACGTTCAGAAAGCAGCTCGCCTGACCGCCCGCGTTCGGCAGGAATAACCTGATTCCCGCGCCTTGACCCAGATCAGCAAACCGTCCGCAGCGGCACGATAGTGTTCACCGTGCGCCCGTTGCCGGCTCGTGCGCGGACGGGCGCAACGGCCCGCTCAAGGGTCCAGGCATCGAGAGCTTCGAAAGGTGAGCCGCATCGGATTCCTGATCAACCCGATTGCCGGCATGGGCGGCCGGGTCGGCCTGAAAGGGACCGATGACGTCGTCGACGCCGCGATCGAGCTTGGGGCGGTCCCAACGGCCCACCTCAGGGCCGGGCAGGCCCTGGCCGCATTCAAGCGCCTGATGGACGCCCGGGAGAACGGCATCGCGGTCGAATGGCTTACCTGCGCCGGTGCGATGGGTGCTGACAGCCTGGAGGCCGCCGGTCTCTCCCGTTTCGAGGTCGTCTGTGCGGCCCCGTCCGAAACCAGCGCGAAGGACACCACGAAGGCGGCGCACGCCTTCCTTGCGCACGATGTCGACCTGGTCCTTTTCTGCGGCGGCGACGGCGGCGCGCGCGACCTGTGCAGCGTCGTCGGGGAACAGGTTCCGTTGTTGGGGATTCCCGCCGGCGTGAAAATGTACTCCGGCGTGTTTGGGGTTACGCCCGAACGAACCGCGGAAATCCTGTTCGGGTTCCTCGAAGGCACGCTGCAAATGACCCGTGTCGACGTCCTCGATCTCGACGAGGAGAAATACAGGCAGGGCGAATGGGCGGTGCGGCTCTACCACTCCGCCGTCACTCCGTACGAACCGGCCCTGACCCAGTCGGCGAAAATGCTGATCACCGAAACCAGCGATGCGGAGGTAAAGCAGGAAATCGCCGACTACCTGCGTGAGGAGATACAGGCAGATCCGGACACGCTCTACCTGCTGGGCCCGGGCAGCACCGTCCAGTCGATCGGCAGTGCTCTCGGCGTCGAAAAGACCCTGCTTGGCATCGATGCGGTCGCGGCGGGCAAGGCGGTGGGCAGCGACCTCAACGAACAACGGATCGCCGCCCTGATGAAGGCCTATCCTCGGACGCGGCTGGTCCTCAGCCCGATCGGCGCCCAGGGATTCGTCCTGGGCCGGGGAAATCTGCAGCTCAGTCCCGACATCGTCGAAAAGATCGGCGCCGCCGGTATCCTTGTCGTCGCCACCCCGGCGAAACTGCAACGAACCCCCGTGTTGCGCTTCGACACAGGCGACGCGGCACTGGATCTGGCTTTGACCGAAAGCGGCTATCTGCCGGTGATCATCGGCTATCGGCTGCGGCGTCTTGCCAAGGTCCAGGTCTAGGCAGGCCGACGCGACCGGAGATGATGGAACCGCGACGATGAGCAAAGCCACACCCTACCTGCCGCATACGGACGCCGACCGCACGGCAATGCTGAAGACGATCGGCCTGGAAGCCATGTCCGACCTTTTCGGCGACATCCCCGATCACGCACGGTTTCCGCAGTTGAACCTGCCGACGCCCACAAGCGAGATGGAGGTCTTCGAAGAGATGCGGGGCCTGGCAAGGAAGAACCTGGAGCCCGACGGGGCGGCCTGTTTTCTCGGCGCCGGCGCCTACAACCACTACATCCCGCCCACGGTGGGCTATGTCCTGCGCCGGGGCGAGTTCTACACCTCCTGCACGCCGTACCAGCCCGAGATCAGCCAGGGCATGCTGCAGACGATGTTCGAGTACCAAAGCATGATCTGCCGGCTGACGGGCATGGAGGTCAGCAATGCCAGCCACTATGACGGCGCAACGGCGCTGGCCGAAGCCGTGCTGCTGGCCCTCGACCATGGCAAGGGCGATCGCGACCGGATCCTGGTCTCGCCGGCAGTGCACCCGCAGTACCGCCAGGTCGTGCGGACTTACCTGCAAGGCGCGGCGGCGTCGGTGACAGGCGATGAGGATCCGACGACCCGGATCGCCGCCCTGACCGAGCGGCTCGACGGCCGGACCGCGGCCCTGGTGGTCCATAACCCCAATTTCTTCGGACAGTTCGAAGACGTGGACGCGCTTGCCGCGAAGGTTCACGACGCCGGCGCCCTGCTGATCGTCGCGGTTGATCCGACGTCGCTGGGTCTGTTTCGGCCGCCCGGCTCCTACGGCGCGGACGTGGCGGTGGCCGACGGCCAGCCGCTGGGCATACCGCTGTCCTTCGGCGGACCGCATCTTGGGATCTTCGCGGCCAAGCAATCCCTTGTGCGGCGGCTGGCCGGCCGCCTGGTCGGCGAAACCGTCGACGTGGAAGGCCGGCGCGGTTATGTCCTGACCCTGGGGACGCGCGAACAGCACATCCGCCGTGCACGGGCGACCAGCAACATCTGCACCAACGCCGCCCTGACCGCGCTGGCCGCCACGGTCTATCTCGCCACGCTCGGCAAATCGGGAATGCGACAGGTCGCGCGGCTCTGCTACGACAAGAGCCACTATGCGGCGGAACGGATCGGTCGATTGCCGGGCGTCACGGTAAACCCGCAGGCGCCGGAAACGCCCTTCCTTTAAGGAATTCGTCGTCCGACTGCCGCGGCCGGCCGACGAGGTGAACGACTTCCTGCTGGAAACCTGCGGAATAGTCGGCGGCTATTCGCTGGGCGATGACTACCCCGGACGCGACTGCGACATGCTGATCGCCGTCACTGAAATGAACACCAGACCCGTCATCGACCGCCTCGTTGATGGGCTGCAGCGGGCAACGGCGTGAGTGGAGGCACGCGATGACCGACGTCATCCAGTCGACCGGAAAGGCCACGGAATCCACTCTATACGAGCTGAGCGTCGCCGGCCGCTGCGGTGCTGACCTCGGCACGGCCGACGTGCCGGAAACGCCGCTGCCCGAGGGCCTGACACGCGTCGACAATGGCCTGCCCGAGCTCTCCCAAGGCGATGTCGTGCGGCACTTCCTTCGCCTGTCGCAGCGGAACTTCGGCGTCGACAGCGGCTTCTATCCGCTGGGTTCCTGCACTATGAAATACAACCCGAAGGTCAACGAGGACGTGGCCCGTCTGCCCGGCTTTGCCGACAGCCATCCTCTGCAGCCGAGCCGGACCGTGCGGGGCAACCTAGCGCTGATGCACCGGCTGCAGGAGTGGCTGAAGGAGATCGGCGGTTTCGCCGGCGTCTCGCTGCAGCCCGCGGCGGGCGCGCATGGCGAACTGTCCGCCCTGTTGATGATGCGGGCCTATCATGCCGACCGCGGCGGGCCCCACCGCACCCAGGTGCTGGTCCCCGACTCGGCGCACGGGACCAACCCGGCATCATGCAGCATGGCCGGCCTGATCGCCCTGGAGATCCCGTCCGACGGGCGCGGCAACGTGGATGTGCAGGCCCTGCGGGCGGCATGCGACGAGACGGTGGTGGGGCTGATGCTGACCAACCCCAACACGCTGGGCCTGTTCGAGGAGAAGTTGGACCAGGTCATCGACCTGGTGCATGGCTGCGGCGGCCTGGTCTACGGCGACGGCGCCAACATGAACGCGCTTGCCGGCATTGCGCGGCCGGCAGAACTGGGCATCGACCTGATGCACTACAATCTGCACAAGACCTTCGCAACGCCGCACGGCGGCGGCGAACCCGGATCCGGCCCGCTTGGCGCCTCCGAGGCACTGATGGACTATTTGCCCGGACCGGTGGCCACCAAGGAGCCGGCGCTGCAGCCAGACGAGGAGCACTACCGGCTTGAAATGCCGAAACGTTCGATCGGTCGCATGTGCACGTTCCTCGGCAGCTTCGGGATCTTTGTCCGCGCCTACACCTACCTCCGCGTCCTGGGCGCAGACGGCTTGCGCGAAAATGCGATGCATGCGGTGTTGAATGCCAACTACCTACGGGTTTTGCTTCGCGACAGCTATCCGGTTCCCTACGACCGGATCAGCATGTATGAGTTCGTCTGTCAGGGGCGCCCCGTAGGCAGCAACGTCCGCGCGCTGGACGTGAGCAAGCGGCTGATGGACTACGGTTTCCATCCGCCGACCAACTATTTTCCCCTGATCGTGCCCGAGGCACTGATGATCGAACCCACGGAGACGGAAAGCCGCGAAACCCTGGATGCCTTTGCCGCGGCCATGCAGGCGATTGCCGAGGAGGCCGTCGCCAATCCCGAAACCCTGCACGCCGCGCCGACAAAGACGCCGGTCGGAAGGCTGGACGAAGTCAAGGCCGCGCGCGATCTGGTTCTGCGCGACAGGGCCGCCGGTCAGGAGCGCTAGTGCGATGAACGCATCGAAATGTCCTGCGCCGTGCCTGGAGAGGAGATGACATGCGACGGATTCTCGTGACGGGCGCGCTGGGTCAGATCGGTTCGGAGCTTGTTCCGTCCCTGAGGGAACGATACGGCCGCGACCAGGTCATCGCCACCGACATTCGGATGACGCCACGGAGCGGCGTCGCGAGCCAGGGTCCCTCCGATCACGTCGACTGCACGCAGCCCCAGCAGATCCTGGAAGCGGTCCGCCGCTACGATATCGGCCGGATCTATCACATGGCGGCCCTGCTGTCCGCCGTGGCCGAGGACAGGCCCCAAGTGGCCTGGAACGTGATTATGGGCGGCCTCTACAACATCCTGGAGGTGGCCCGTCAGTACGGCTGCTCCGTGTTCTTTCCCAGTTCCATCGGCGCGTTCGGACCGACGACACCCCGCGACGGGACCCCCAAGTCACCATCCAGCGCCCGACCACCATATACGGCGTCACAAAGGTCTCCGGCGAGCTGTTGTGCGACTATTACGCCCTGCGATTCCATGTCGACGCGCGCGGCCTGCGCCTGCCGGGGCTTGTCTCTTCGGTCACCCTGCCGGGCGGCGGCACCACCGACTATGCGGTCGATATCTTCTACCAGGCCATCCGATACCGACATTACACCTGTTTTCTCCAGCCCGACACGCGCCTGGACATGATGTACCTGCCGGATGCAATCCGCGCGATGATCGAACTGATGGAAGCCGACCCGGCCCGGTTGACGCAACGGAACGCGTTCAACCTGTCGGCCATGAGCATCACGCCCGACGAACTCGCCGCGGAGATCCGCAATCATATCCCGGATTTCGTCATCGACTACGATGTCGACCCGGTCCGGCAAGCCATCGCCGATACCTGGCCCCGTTCCGTGGACGACAGCGCTGCCCGGCGCGACTGGGACTGGGCACCGGCCTTCGGGTTGGAGGCAATGACAGCTGACATGCTGAAGAAACTGCGCGCCAGGTTGCGCGCGGCACGGTAGTTCGATCAGGAAACAAAGGACGAAGCCATGCCCCACGATCGCCTCGAGCAAGTGCTGAACGCAAAAGTGCAGGACATCGAACATGCCGGCACGATGAAGGGGCACGAAACCATCATCGTTGGCACCGTGCCGCCCAAGGGCGGCAAGGGCCCCCGCTTTCTGCTGCAGGACCACGGCGACAAGCCCTTCCTCAGGATGAATTCGAACAGCTATCTGGGCTTGTCGTTCCAGGAGGATGTCATCGCCGCCGAGGAAGAGGCCGTTCGCCGGTTCGGGACCGGTCCCGGCGCGGTACGATTCATCAGCGGAACCTGGGCGCCGCACACGGCCCTGGAACGGCGCCTGGCGGCCTTTCACGGACGCGCCGCGGCCATGATCTTCAGTTCGGCCTATGCCACGGTGATGGGCGTCCTGCCGCCGCTGATCACAAAGGAAACGGCCGTCATCAGCGACGAGCTGAACCACAACTGCATCATCAACGCGATCAGGCTGGCGCAACCGGCGGAAAGGCGCATTTACAGCCACCTGGACATGGACGAACTGGAGCATAACCTGAAAGACGTCAGCCGCTCGTGCCGGCGGGCCATCATCGTCACCGACGGCATCTTCTCCATGCGCGGCGATCACGCGCCGCTGCAACAGATCGTCGAGCTGGCACGCAAATATGACGACGCGTTCAGCGAAAACGTCCTGGTCATCGTCGACGATTCGCACGGCGTCGGCGCATTCGGCGCGACCGGCCGGGGAACCGAGGAGCATGTCGGATGCGAGCCGGCGGACCTGCTGGTCGCGACGCTGGGCAAGGCCTTCGGGGTGAACGGGGGCTATGTCGTCGCAAGCCATTCGATTATCGACTATCTCAGCGAAACCTCGCCGTTCTACATCTATTCGAACCCGATCACCGCGGGCGAGGCGGCAGCCGCCAAGACGGCGGTCGATATCGTCGACAGTCCGCGCGGACTGGCACTTCTGGAACATCTCCGTGCGATGGCCGTCCGCTTCGACACCGGCCTCAGGGACCTAGGCTATGAAACGATCGCGGGCGAGCACCCTGTCGTGCCGCTGATGGTGCGCGACACCGCCCGGACGGTGGCCTTGGTGACACATCTGCGCAACCATGGTGTCCTCGCGACAGGCCTCAGCCATCCCGGCGTTCCACGCGGCGACGAGGAGATCCGGTTCCAGATTTCCGCCGACCACACCGAGATCGACATCGACGAAGCGCTGGACGTGCTGCGCCAGTTTCCGCACTGAGTGGCGGGCACGTACCGCCGCATAGCGATTTGGTCGGAACGCTGCTAGCCCGCCTTTGCCCGGGGATGGGCGGCGCGGTATTCGGCGATCAGGCGGGTCGACTCGACCGCCGTGTAGCGCTGGGTGGTCGACAGCGAGGCATGGCCCAGCAGTTCCTGGATCGCGCGCAGATCGCCGCCCGCCGCCAGCAAATGGGTGGCGAAGGAATGCCGCAATGCGTGCGGCGTCGCGCTGTCGGGCAGATCCAGCGCAAGCCGGACCTGCTGCATGGCGCGCTGGGCGGTGCGCGGCGCCAGCCTGCCGCCCCGCGCGCCGAGGAAGAGCGGTCCCTCGGCGCCGGGATTGAACGGGCACAGCGCCAGATAGGCCTTCAGGGCCTCCCGGACCGCCGGCAGCACCGGCACCATCCGCTGTTTGCCGCCCTTGCCCGTCACCGTCATGGACCCGCCCTTCGGAAGGTCGCGCCGGTTCAGGGACAGCGCTTCTGCGATCCGCAGGCCGCACCCGTACAGCAACGTAAAAAGCGCGACGTCCCGCGCGCCGATCCACGGCTCGCCGGGCATCGCGCCCGCCGTTTCGATCGCCTCCGCGGTGTCCTCCTCGCTCAGCGGCTTGGGCACGCCGCGCGGCACCTTCGGGGTGCGCACCGAACGGATGGCATGGTTGGTGAAGGCGTCGTTTCGTTCGGCCCAGCGGAAAAAGCCGCGCACGACCGACAGCGCCCGCGCCGTCGAGGTCCGGGCCAGCCCCTCCGTCGCCCGGTGCGCCAGCCAAGCGCGAAAGTCGATCGGCTTGAGAGCCGCAAGATCGGAGACCTCCGGCGTCGCGCCGAGATGGCCCGTCAGGAAATCCATAAACCCCGCCAGATCGCGCCCATACGCGACAATCGTATGGTCCGAGGCACGGCGTTCCACCGCCTGCCATTGCAGGTAGCCGCGAAAGGCGGCCGCGACGTGCGGTTTCAGAATGTGCGGAAGTAGGTCGTCCGGGTTCAACGCGGCAGATCGAGCCAGCCGCGGACCAGGGATTCCAGCACCCGCGCCAGAAACGTCAGCAGTTCGGTCGCCTGGCCGGGGTGGAACTTGCCGGCGGTGCGGCTTCCCAGCGCCAGCAGGGCGGGCCTGGTGGCGTCCGAAACCTTCAACCGCATCAGCGCGTCGGATCGCACCAGCGGAGCGGCCGCGCCAAACAGATCCGGATCCCCGGAAATGTCCGAACGCAATATGCAGCTTTGACCGTCCGGCACCAGCGACCGGACCGATCCTTCGCCCAAGAGCTGCAGGCCACTGGTCCTGATTTGCGTCTGGGAATGATCGACCGCCTCGATACACAAGGTGACGGCGTCAAGGTCCAGTATGACAGCCATATCGGTGGTCACCGTCTGGATCAATTCCTCGAAGCTGGTCGCGGCAACCAGCGCCAGCACGCACTCGTGCACCCGGGACTGAACCGACATATTGACCCGGCTGTTGTCGATCAGCTCCTGGCTTTGGCCGCGCGCACTGTCGATTTCCTGGCGCAGCCGGTCGATCATGACCTGCTGGCAATCGGTGACCCCCTCGCCCAAGGTTCGCCCGGGAGCGGACATATGCTGCAAAAGACGCGAATGCTTAACGAAGAAATCCGGGCGCTCCAGCAGGTATTCCACGACCTGCCGTTCCGTCACCTCGGTCTCGGTTCCGGTTTTTTGCCCCGCGGTGCTTTCTTTACCCTGGCTCATTGCCGCAATTTCCAAGCGAATATCTGAGCAGACTGTACCGCGGAAAAATTGATTTTACAGTATTGACTGTCCGGTTTTTTCCCAGTCGGCCAGGAAGGCTGCCAGCCCCTTGTCCGTCAGCGGATGGGAGTACATCTTGCGCAATACGTCGGGCGGAAGCGTCACGACGTCGGCCCCCAGCTTCGCCGCCTCGACCACGTGCAGCGGACCGCGCGTCGACGCAACCAGGACTTCGGTGGAGAAATCGTAATTCGCGTAGATCTCGCAGATCTCCGCGATCAGGCCCATGCCGTCGTGGGAGATGTCGTCCAACCGGCCGACGAACGGCGAAATGAAGCTGGCGCCGGCTTTCGCAGCCAACAGCGCCTGGGCCGGCGAGAAACACAGGGTCACGTTAACCAGCGTCCCGGCCTGGCTCAACGCCCGACAGGCCTTCAGCCCGTCCGGGGTCAGCGGGACCTTAACCGCAATGTTCGGCGCCAGACCGGCCAGCGTGCGACCTTCATCCAGCATGGTCGCATAATCCGTGGCGGTCACCTCGGCGCTGACCGGGCCGTCGACGATACTGCAGATCTCTTCGACCACTTCGAAGAATGTCCGCCCGGTTTTTGCGACCAGCGTTGGGTTGGTGGTGACGCCGTCGACCAGGCCGGTTTCCGCAAGGTCCCTGATTTCGTCGATATCTGCCGTGTCGATGAAGAACTTCATGATGCCTTCCACCGCGTCCGTATGTGGTTGTCAGGCGGCCGGGAGATTGTGAACGATGGTCCCGCCACCGATGTCCGCTAAACTGCGTGCCATGCCGGGCCGTGCCACGACCGCGGGGGACTTATTCATCAGTCAGGGCCATCGGGTCAAGGTTCTGCTGCCGCTGCCGCTGGCCGGGCCGTACGACTACCGGATCCCGAGCGATGCCCGGCCGGCACGCGGCAGCTTCGTTGTCGTTCCGCTTGGGCAGACCGAACGCATCGGCGTGGTCTGGTCGGACGGGGACGTGGAGGCGGATCCGGATGGGGTATCCGACGACCGGCTGAAGGACATCTTGTCGGTGCTGGACGTGCCGCCCCTTGCCGACGACGAGATCGCGTTCATCGACTGGGTCGCCGCCTATACGCTGGCGCCGCCGGGCGCCTTTCTGCGCATGGCGATGTCGGTGCCGGCCGCGCTGCAGCCGCCGCGCCCGAAACGGGCCTACCGGCGGGCCGTACCCTGCCCGGAGATCAGGATGACGCCTGCCCGCCGGCGGGTTCTGGACGTGCTGGGCGAGGGCCCGCCGCTGCAGGCCCAGGAACTGGCACTGGAGGCCGGCATCGGGACCGGCGTGGTCAGGGGGTTGTTCCAGGCAGGCGCCCTGGCGGAGGTGCCGGTCGAGCCGCACAGGCGCTGGCCGGCGCCCGACCCAATGCGCCACGGCCCGGTGCTGTCCAAGGCCCAGGCGGCGGCCGCGGCCGACCTGCGCGGCAAGGTTGCCGACGACGACTATTCCGTCACCTTGCTGGACGGCGTGACCGGTTCGGGCAAGACGGAGGTCTATTTCGAGGCGGTCGCCGCCGCCCTGGCGGCGGGCCGGCAGGTGCTGGTTCTGCTGCCCGAAATCGCGCTTTCCGCCCAGTGGCTGGCCCGGTTCGAGGCCCGCTTCGGCGCACCGCCGGCGCTGTGGCATTCCGAGGTGACGCCGACGCGCCGACGCGACACCTGGCGCGCGATTGCCGAGGGCCGGGTCAGGATCGTGGTCGGCGCGCGCTCGGCTCTGCATCTGCCGTTTCACGCCCTTGGCCTGATCGTCATCGACGAGGAACACGACCAGGCCTTCAAGCAGGAAGACGGCGCCATCTATCACGCGCGCGATATGGCGGTGGTCCGTGCGCGTTTTGCCGGTTGTCCGATCGTGCTGATCTCCGCGACCCCCTCGCTGGAGACCTGGACGAACGTGGAAACCGGCCGTTACGACCGCCTCCACCTGCCGGAGCGGCACGGCGCCTCGACGCTGCCGGATGTCACGCTGGTGGATCTGCGCAAGGACCGGCCCCGCCGCGGCACGTTCCTGGCGCCGACACTGCGCGCGGCCCTTCAGGAGACGCTGGAGGATGGCGGCCAGGGAATGCTGTTTCTCAATCGCCGCGGCTACGCGCCCCTGACGCTGTGCCGCGCCTGCGGGCACCGCCTCAATTGCCCGCAATGCACCGCCTGGCTGGTCGAGCACCGGCTGACGGGGAGGCTGCAATGCCATCACTGCGGATTTGCCAGCCCGGTTCCCGCGGAATGCCCCGAATGCGGCGCCGAGCACAGCATGGTCGCCTGCGGCCCCGGCGTGGAGCGCCTGGCCGAAGAGGTCGCGGGCTTTCTGCCCGACGCCCGCACCGCCATCGTCACGTCGGATACGCTGAGCGGGCCGGCCGCGGCCGAGGAGTTCGTGCGCACCGTGATCGAACGGGAAATCGACCTGATCATCGGCACCCAGATCGTCGCCAAGGGCTATCACTTCCCCGATCTGGCGCTGGTCGGCGTGGTTGACGCCGATCTGGGCCTGGGTGGCGGCGACCTGCGGGCCGCCGAGCGAACCTTTCAGCTTCTCCATCAGGTGGCGGGCCGGGCGGGCCGCGAAGACCGGCCCGGACGCGTTTTCGTGCAGACCCACGACCCCGCCGCGTCGGTGTTGCGGGCGATCAAGGCGGGTGACCGCGAGGGTTTCCTGGCGGCAGAGGCGCGGTTGCGCGCCGACGCCGGCATGCCGCCCTTCGGGCGTCTGGCGGCGGTCATCCTGTCCGCGCCCGATCCCGATACCGCCGAGAGTGTGGCCGCGCAACTGGCCCGCACGGCGCCGTTCGGCAAGGGCTTCCAGGTTCTGGGACCCGCACCGGCGCCGTTGACCGTGCTGCGTGGGCGCCACCGACAGCGTTTCCTGGTGAAGGCGACGCGTGACATCAGTGTTCAGAAGGTTCTCCGCGACTGGCTGACCGGATTCCGGCTGCCGTCGCAGGTGCGTCTTTCGGTGGACGTGGACCCCTACAGTTTCGTCTAGAGGGGCGCGTGATTCGCGTGCCAAGCCGCTGCGGGCGGGACGCGGCGAGTCCTGTTGCATGGACGTATAGCCCATGCTAAATGCTGCATGCCCAAGGGAAGCGCCGACATTGTCGGCGTTTTCGGCAGCGTCCGGGTCAATGGACGCGCCAAGGCATCCATCCAGGGCGAGGCGGGGGTCAGGCAGATGGCAGCCAAAGGCGGCTTGAGCGAAATCTATGACCGGTATGCGACGGCGCTGTTCGAGCTTGCCGACGAAGGCAAGTGCCTGGACGCGGTCGCCAACGATCTCAAGGCCCTGCAGAAACAATACGACGACAGCGAAGACCTGCGGCGGCTGGTCAACAGTCCGGTCATCGACCGCGACGATCAACTGCGCGCCGTGACAGCCATCGCCGACCGCATGCAGGTCCACGACCTGACGAAGAAATTCGTGAGCTTGCTGGCCAGTAGGCGCCGGCTGTTCGCATTCGACGGCATCATGAAGTCGTTCCTGGAGGAACTGGCGCGCCGTCGCAGCGAAGTGACAGCCGAGGTGACGTCCGCCCGCACCCTGTCGGACGAACAGACAGGCGCAATCGAAGCGGCACTGCGCGCCGCGGTCGGCAGCAAGGTCGCGGTCAACCATCATGTGGATCCGGACCTGATCGGCGGGCTTGTCGTGCGCGTCGGATCCCGGATGGTGGATTCGTCGCTTCGAACGAAACTACAGAAACTCTCCTACGTTATGAAGGGGGCGTAAGCCATGGAACTCCGCGCCGCGGAAATCTCCTCGATCCTGAAGGAGCAGATCGCCAATTTTGGAGCCGAGGCCGACGTTTCGGAGGTCGGGCAAGTCATCTCGGTCGGCGACGGCGTCGCCCGTGTGTTCGGGCTGGACAACGTCCAGGCAGGCGAACTGGTCGAGTTCCCCAGCGGCGTCAAGGGAATGGCGCTGAACCTCGAAAACGACAATGTTGGCGTGGTCGTGTTCGGGTCCGACCGCGAGATCCAGGAAGGCGACACCGTCAAGCGCACGCAGTCCATCGTCGATGCGCCGGTGGGCATGGAACTTCTGGGCCGCGTCGTCGACGGTCTGGGCAACCCCATCGACGGCAAGGGCGCAATCGAGTCCAAGGAACGCCGCCTGGTGGAGCTGAAGGCGCCCGGCATCATCCCCCGGCAATCGGTGTCCGAACCGGTGCAGACCGGCTTGAAGGCTCTGGACGCGCTGGTCCCGATCGGCCGCGGCCAACGCGAGCTGGTGATCGGCGACCGCCAGACCGGCAAGACCGCCGTGATCATCGACACGATCTTGAACCAGAAGAAGATCAACGAAGGCGACGACGAGTCCAAGAAGCTCTACTGCATCTACGTGGCGGTCGGACAGAAACGCTCCACCGTCGCGCGCGTGGTCAAGACGTTGGAGGACAACGGCGCGATGGACTACACGATCGTGGTGTCCGCCACCGCGTCGGACGCCGCGCCGCTGCAGTACATCGCGCCTTATACCGGCTGCACGATGGGCGAGTATTTCCGCGACAACGGCAAGCACGCGGTGATCTTCTACGATGACCTGTCGAAGCAGGCTACCGCCTACCGCCAAATGTCGCTGTTGCTGCGTCGTCCGCCGGGACGCGAGGCCTATCCGGGCGACGTCTTCTACCTGCATTCCCGCCTGCTGGAACGGGCTGCGAAGATGAGCCCGGAATTCGGCAGCGGCTCGCTTTCGGCCCTGCCGGTGGTGGAAACCCAGGCCAACGACGTGTCGGCCTACATTCCCACCAACGTCATCTCGATCACCGACGGCCAGATCTTCCTGGAGACCAACCTGTTCTTCAAGGGCATCCGCCCGGCGATCAACGTGGGTCTCTCGGTGTCGCGCGTCGGCTCGGCGGCCCAGACCAAGGCGATGAAGAAGGTCGCCGGTTCGATCAAGCTGGAGCTGGCACAGTATCGCGAGATGGAAGCCTTCTCGCAGTTCGCATCCGACCTGGACGCAGCCACCCAGCGTCTGCTGGCCCGCGGCGCCCGCCTGACCGAGCTGTTGAAACAGCCGCAGTATCAGCCGCTGTCGGTGGCCGAGCAGGTTCTGGCGATCTATGCCGGCACGCGCGGCTATCTGGACAAGGTGCCGGTCGGCGACGTGGTGCGATTCGAGGAAGGCCTGCTGCACGAGGCTAACGCCAACTACGCCGACACCATGGCGGAACTGAACTCCACCGGTGAGCTGACGGACGAGATCGATGCCAAACTGGCCGAGATCTGCGACAGCCACGCCAAAGCCTTCGCCTGAGGCCGGCGCTCACGATCTTCTAGGCAGAACCAATGGCAAGCCTGAAAGAACTGCGAAGCCGCATCGCCAGCGTCAAGTCGACGCAACGGATCACGTCGGCGATGAAGATGGTGGCCGCGGCCAAGCTGAAGAGGGCCCAGGAGAACGCCGAATCCGCCCGTCCGTTCGCCGAGCGAATGGAACGCATGCTGTCGTCCTTGGCCGAAAGCGCCAAGAGCTCGGCAACGGCGCCGCGTTTGCTGGCGGGGACCGGCAGGGATGACACCCATCTGATCGTGATCGTGTCGTCGGACCGCGGCCTGTGCGGCGGCTTCAACTCCTCGCTGACCCGGTACCTGCGCACCCTGATCGCCGACCTCCGCGCCACCGGAAAACAGATCAAGATCATCACCATCGGGCGCAAGGGCTCGGCGCTTCTGCGCCGCGAGATGCCGGATCAACTGGTCGCCGCCTTTGACGACCTGGCCAAGCCGGCGCCGGACTTCGCCGGCGCGGACACGGTTTCCGCGAAGATCCTGGAGCTGTTCGAGGCGAACGAGTTCGACACCTGCACGATCCTTTACAACAGGTTCGTTTCGGCGCTGGTGCAGGAGGTCACGCCTCTGCAGCTGATTCCCTTCTCGCCGCCCGAGGAAGAGGACGACGACGAAGCGCCCGGCCAGGGTAACAGCGGTGCCGTCTACGAATTCGAGCCCGACGAGGAAACGATCCTGGCCGATCTTCTGCCGCGCAACCTCGAGATTCAGGTTTTCCGCGCCATGCTGGAAAGCTTCGCGTCGGAACAGGGCGCCCGGATGACGGCCATGGACAACGCGACCCGCAACGCGGGCGACATGATCAACACCCTGACGATCAGCTACAACCGGTCGCGCCAGGCGCAGATCACCAAGGAACTGATCGAAATCATCTCCGGCGCTGAGGCGCTGTAAGCCGGTACATTTAGGAACAGGAGCAAACGGATGTCGAAAAACACGGTCGGCAAGGTCCACCAGGTCATGGGTGCCGTGGTCGATGTGCACTTCGAGGGCGAATTGCCGGAGATCCTGAACGCCTTGCACACCGAGAACCAGGGCAAGACCCTGGTCCTGGAAGTGGCCCAGCAGATGGGCGAGAACACGGTTCGCTGCATCGCCATGGACGGCACCGACGGCCTGGTGCGCGGCCGGGATGTCGTGGATACCGGCGACATGATCCAGGTGCCCGTGGGTCCCGAGACGCTGGGGCGGATCATGAACGTGATCGGCGAGCCCGTGGACGAGCGCGGCCCGGTGGAAACCAAGATGACCTATCCGATCCATCGGCCGGCGCCCGAATTCGTCGAACAGTCCACGGAAACCGAACAGCTGGCCACCGGCATCAAGGTCGTCGACCTGCTGACCCCCTATCCCAAGGGCGGCAAGATCGGCCTGTTCGGCGGCGCCGGCGTCGGAAAGACCGTGCTGATCATGGAGCTGATCAACAATATCGCCAAGGGACACGGCGGCTATTCGGTGTTTGCCGGCGTGGGCGAACGCACCCGCGAAGGCAACGACCTGTATCACGAGATGATGGAGTCGGGTGTCATCAATCTGGAAGGCGACAGCAAGTGCGCGCTGGTCTACGGCCAAATGAACGAGCCGCCGGGCGCCCGCGCCCGGGTCGGGCTGACCGGGCTGACCCAGGCGGAGTATTTCCGCGACGAGGCCGGGCAGGACGTCCTGTTCTTCGTCGACAACATCTTCCGGTTCACCCAGGCCGGCTCCGAGGTCTCGGCGCTATTGGGGCGCATTCCCTCCGCGGTTGGATACCAGCCGACGCTGGGCACCGACATGGGCGCCCTGCAGGAGCGGATCACCTCGACCAAGAAGGGCTCGATCACGTCGGTGCAAGCGATCTACGTTCCCGCCGACGACCTGACCGACCCGGCCCCGGCGACGGCGTTCTCGCATCTGGACGCGACCACCGTTCTGTCGCGGCAGATCGCGGAACTGGGCATCTATCCGGCGGTCGACCCGCTTGACTCCACCAGCCAGATCCTTGAGCCGGGAACGGTCGGCGAAGAGCACTATGCGGTGGCGCGGCGCGTCCAGGAGATCCTGCAGAGTTACAAGTCGCTGCAGGAGATCATCGCCATCCTGGGCATGGACGAGCTGTCCGAAGACGACAAACTGACGGTCGCCCGGGCGCGCAAGATCCAGCGTTTCCTGTCGCAGCCGTTCCATGTGGCCGAGGTCTTCACCGGATCACCGGGCAAGTTCGTCGATATCGAGGACACCATCAAGGGCTTCAGGCAGATCGTCGACGGCGAGCACGACGACTTGCCCGAAGCGGCCTTCTACATGGTCGGGACGATCGACGAGGTGCTGGAGAAGGCACAGAACCTGGCCAAGGAAGCGGCCTAACCGGCGGCGCCGACGGAGGATCGACGGATGTCCGAAAAACTCGCCTTCGAACTGGTCTCACCGGCGGAACTGGTGGTGTCCGAGGAAGTCGACATGGTTGTCTTTCCCGGCCGCGTCGGGGACATGGGCGTGCTTCCCGGCCATGCGCCGGTGATCTCCGTCCTTCGCCCGGGCACCATCTGCATGTTCGAGGGAAAGACGGTCTCGAAACGGCTGTTCGTGGCGGGCGGTTTCGCCGAGGTCACGGGCGCCCGTTGCACCGTGCTGGCGGAGGACGCGGTCTCGCTGGAAGACGTCAGCGCCGAGGACGTCGAGCAGGAAGTCGGCGACTACCGCGACGACGGTGCGGCGGCCACCGAAGAAGCGGAAAAGGTCGAGGCCGAAAAGAAGCTGGAAGTAGCGCTGGCCAAGCTGGACGCGATCACGAACCCGCCCTACTGACGCCGCCCGGTCTCAGACAACCAAATCCAGAATTGCGCCGGGGGGCACCACCGCCCGGAACTGCGGCCGGCCGGCCGAAGCGCCCGGCGCGCCGGTGTTGGCGGCCGCGGGCGGCGTGCCGCCGTTCGCAGACGCCAGACCCGCAGCATCGGGCGCGCGTGCATTCTCCGGTCCTGGACCCTTGGCCTTGCCCGCCGGATCGGCCTGGGCGGGGGCGGCATCGGTGCCGGCCTCGGACGCGCGCGCGGCGGCGCCGGACGGGCTCTCTTCCTTGACCTCACCGGTCTCCTCGCGCTGTTCTTTGGCCTCCTCGGCCCGCTCCTCGCGCAGTTCGACGCGCGCCTGGGCGATCCCCAGGTCCGCCTGGGCGGCGACGCGCCGGTCCTGCGGCGACGGTTCGGTCGGGGCCAGGGCCGCGCGCTTGACCGCCTGCAGCTTGGCGATGCTCGCCTCCGGGTTGCCCCGGACCGCGCCCGCATCGATGCTGACTTCGCCGCCGATCGCATAACGCCGGCCGTCCGGCCCCGTCGTGTACTGGTATTGCGGCGCGCCGGCATAGGCACCGCCGGCGGCGGCGTGCGCCTGCTCGTGGCGGCGTATGGCCGCGTCCTGCTGCTGCAGCACCCGGATCTGGCGTTCCTCGGCCGGAGTCAGGCCGTCGGCGCCCTTTTCAGTCTCCGCTTTCGGCTCGGCCTCTTTTTTGTCGGCGTCGAAGATCCGCCGGGCGACGTCGTCCCCGGGGCCGTCCTGCTCCTTCTCGGCCGCCTGGGCCTGAATGGCCGTTTCGGGCGCAAGCTTCGGACCGCGGCCGTCAATCGCCGCCTGCGCCGCTTCGGCTGCGGTCTCCGGCAGTGCCGGAGGGCCTTGCCCCCCAGGACCCTGCTGGGCCTGCGCCTGCTGCGACGCCGCCAGAATCGCCGAGCCGGGCACCCCGACAATCATGAGGCGCCCTCCTGGCAACTGGATGTGCCGCGATTAACCAACGTTCCGCATCCCCTCGTCGCGGGCCACCGCCGGCCGGGCCGACGGCGCGCGTTCAGCCTCAATTTTCGTAAACGAAAGTTAAGAATTTGCTTGCCCGGCACCGGATTTGTCGTCGGCCGGGCCGGCCACAGGCCGGGCCAGCTCCCGGAATTCTTCTACAACTTGTTGATATACAAGCCTTTTAAAGGGGATGATGAGATCGACCAGCCAGTCGATGGGCACCCACTGATAGGCGGTAGATTCCCGGTGATGGTTGTCCAGGGCAATTTCGGCGTCGCTGCCCAGGAACCGCATCGCGAACCACCGTTGGGTCTGACCGCGGTAACGTCCTTTCCAAATCCTGCGCGACAGGTCTTCCGGCAAATCGTAGTCCAGCCACCGCGACGTCTTCGCGAGGATCTGGACCTTGTCGATGCCGACCTCTTCCTTCAGTTCCCGAAGCGCCGCGTCGCGCGCGCTTTCGCCGCGATCGATGCCGCCCTGGGGCATCTGCCAGCTGTCGTCGCCGGTGTCGACCCGGTTGCCGACAAAGACGTCGCCCGCTGCGTTGAACAGCATGATGCCGACGCAGGGCCGGTACGGACGCGGGTCGTTGGTGTCAGATTTCTTACCGGCATCGGGCTTTTTGCCCTTGCCGGACTTCTTGCCCTTGCTGGATTTCTTCCCCAAGGCGGCCCTCAGGAGGGCCGGTTGGACGCCACCACCGCTGTCAGCGGCGCGGCGACCAGGCCCTGTTCGTTGACCCGCTTCAGCCACGCCCGCACCGTTCCGATGGTGACCGGATAGGGTTCGCCGACCGCGATGGCGCTGCCGGTGTTCTTGGCGATCGTGCCAACCTCGTCGAGGCTGGCCAGGATGCGCACTTCGCTGGCCTCGGTATCGATGAACCTGTCGGCGGTCTCACCGGCGACGCCGGTGGATTTGATCAGTTGGAGCGTCACGCTGACGATGCTGGAGCGGGCATCGAGGAACAACAGCCCACGCCGCTTCAACTCAGACATGATCGGCCGGAATGCCCTGCTGTCCGACGCGAAGCGCGAGCCCTGGAAGTTCGTCACCCCGACATAGCCGGTGGTCCGGCTCAACACCCATTCCAGGCGGCGCACGTTCTCCACCTGGTCCAGCGAGGTCAGCAGGGTGTAGGGGCCGGGATCGCTGCGCGGGAAATCCAGCGGTTCCATCGGCAGGTTGATCAGCACCTCGTGCCCGGCGTCCCGCGCCTTCTTGACCCACTCCTCCAGCTTGCGCGTCTGCGGCAGGAAGGCCAGCGTCACCACGCCCGGAAGGCGTATGGCGGCCTCGATCACGTCGGGGTTCTGACCCAGGCGGGTGATCACGACCGCCACCTTCGGGCGGGAATCCAGGACGTTGAAGGGCCGCGAATAGACCCGCCAGGCCTGGCGCCCGTCGGGGCTGATCACGGGCAACGGCCCCTGCTCGCCGGTCTGGACCAGGGCCGGGTCGGGATGCGGGTGCAGAAGCGCCGCAAACGGGTCGGGCGCATCCTCGCCGTCCCCGCCGCCGACGGATTCCGCGAACAGGCGCGCTGCCTCGCTGCCGCGCGCGCCGGCTCGCGGTCCATCAGGGGCCAGAAGGTCCGGCTGCACGACAGGCGCACCGCCGAACATCGCCGTCCGAACCCACGGGCGCTGTGCCCTCAACTCTTCTTCGATTCGTTCACGATCGGCCACCAGCCAGGCCACCAGCCCGCCGGTCCCGCCGAAAACAAGGAGATAGGCAATCAGAACGGCATAGATCGGCCAGCGCTTCGGGCGGTCGGCCGGCATTCCGGCATAGGGATCCTGCGGCCCCCCCCCTGCGCCGTTCGATCCCTTTTCGGTTCTCCTGAAGAACGGAATACGGAAGCTGGGCAGCTTCACCGTCTCAGGATCCTACCCTTCGTTGACCGCACGGCTCCGATAGAGCGAGATTCCGCGGATCAGGTCGATGGCGCGGGAGAGCTGGTAGTCCTGCTCCTCCGCGGCTTCTGCTTCCGCGGTCTCCTCGTCGTCTTCTGCACCGGGCTTTTTTTCCTCGTTCTGCAGGGATCCGACGAGATCTTCCTCGTGCGTTTCGCGCCGGCTCTCATCCAACAGTTCCACCCGGGCCCGCTCCACGACGATGTCGGGATCGATCCCACGTTGCTGGATGGACCGACCGCTGGGCGTGTAATAACGCTGGGTGGTCAGCTTGATTGCGGCGCCGTTGCGGCTCAGCGGCATGATGGTCTGGACCGATCCTTTGCCGAAGGACCGGGTGCCCAGGACGATGGCGCGGCCATGGTCCTGCAAGGCCCCGGCGACGATTTCCGACGCGCTGGCCGAACCGCCATTGATCAGGATCACCAGGGGCAGACCATCCGTCAGGTCGCCTGCTGTGGCCTGGAACCGCTGGCCGGATTCAGTTTCCTTGCCCTGGGTGGAGACGATCTCCCCCTGCTCCAGGAATGCGTCGCTGACGGCAACGGCCTGACCCAGCAACCCGCCCGGATTGTTGCGCAGGTCGATCACGTAGCCCTTCACCGAATCACCCAATTCGTCCTGGATCTTGTTGACCGCCTTCTTGACACCTTCCTCGGTCTGTTCCGAGAAGGTCGTGATCCGGATATAGCCCACGTCCTGCTCGACCCGGTTGCGGACCGAGGTGATGCGGATCTTGTCGCGGGTGATGGTGACGTCGAAGGACTCCCGGCCTTCGCGCGCGATGGTCAGGGTCAGATCGGTCCCGACCGGGCCGCGCATGTTCTCGACGGCCTGGTTCAAGGTCATGCCCTGGACCGATGTGCCGTCCAGGTGGGTGATAAAGTCGCCGGACTGCAGCCCGGCGCGGAACGCCGGCGCGTCGTCGATCGGCGCCACCACCTTCACATAGCCGCCTTCCATCGTCACCTCGATGCCCAGACCGCCGAACTCGCCGCGGGTCTGCACCTGCATCTGCTGGTAGTTTCGGGGCGGCAGATAGACGGAGTGGGGATCCAGGCTTGACAGCATGCCCTGGACCGCGGCCTCGATCAGTTCCTCGTCCGAGACGTCTTCGACATAGTCTCGCCGAACGCGCTCGAAAACTTCGCCAAGCAAATCAAGGAGTTCGTAGGTCTGCGACTGCTTGTCGGTCGCGGCAGCGGCCGGTTGCGACAAAACAAGGATGCCGATTACAGCGGCAATGGGAACCAGTCGGGTGGCGATGGTTCGCCTGAGAGATGTCATCCTTCCTGCACCTTGCTGTTGCTTGGTCTAATCCAGCGCAACGGGTTCACGGGCTGCCCGTTCCGACGTAGTTCGATATACAGCCGGGGACGAGAGCCGCCAACACCCTTTGCAGAGACGTTCGCCGTGTCCGATCGTTGCATTGTCCCAACGGGTTCGCCAGCCAAGACCCATTGGCCCACAACGGCGTTAGTAAGTTCTAAACCAGCCAGTACGGTATGATATGCGCCGTCGTGCTCGATTATCAAGATTTGCCCGTGATCCCGGAAGGGTCCGGCAAAGACGACACGGCCGTCGAACGGCGCGACGACCGACGCCTCCCCGCCCGTTTCCACCACCACACCCTTCGACGTCTGGCCGAAACCGGTGTCTGCGCCGTATCGCTGCACCAGCTTGCCGACGGCCGGGGTGGCGATCGGTCCGCGGTCCGGGAACGGCCGCAGGCCGGCCGGCCGGCTGGTCAGGGCGGCAACGGCCGCGTCCGCGGGTGCCGCCGGCGCCGGTTCGGCGGCCGGCGCCTCCTCGTCCAAGCGGTCGACCAGGTTCTGCAGCGACCGCGCCTCGCGGGTCAGCCGCTGCACCCGCGCCTGCGACGCTTCGAACGCCGAGCGGGCCTCCTTCTCCACGGCCTGCTTTTCCCGCACCAGCTCTTCCAGCGCCGCGCGCCGGTTCCGAAGCGCCGATTCCGCCTCGCGCAGGCGTTCCACCTTACCGGAAAGGTCGCGCTGAACGGATCTGAGCGCCACCAGTTCGCCGCGGAGCTGTTCGGCCTGCCGGTTCAGGGCCGGCACCGCCTCGCGCAGCAGGATCGAGCTGCGCACCGCCTCCAGCGGCGGACCGGGATAGAAGAGGAATGCCTGGGGCGGCTGGCGGCTCAGCCCATAAAGTGCCTGCAGGGTTGCCGACAGCTCGGCCCGGCGGCGGACCAGCGCGTCGCGCCGCTCGGCGGAGTCGATCCCCAGCTCCCGGAGCTGCTCGGTCAGCGAGGCGACGAGCGCCTCGCGTTCCTGGGCCGCCCGGGCCGCGGCGATCATCTTCTCGCGCAGCGCCGCCCGTTCCGCCTTCAGCCGTTCGACCCGGGTCTTCAGCGCCTGCTGTTCCGCCCGTCCCTGCCGCAGCGCCCGTTGAACGGCGTCGAGATCGCTTTCGTCCTGTGCGGAAGCGGCGCCCGCCGCAACACCGGCCAGACACACGGCAATGATAGGAAAAAGAAGCTGCTGCACCGGCGGTTGCCACGCGGGTCATGGAATCGGCGGCAGCGTACCCGCCCGGCCCGGCCATGTCTCGCGGCGCGGCGACCGGGGCTTCAAGAAACGGTGACACCGCCTGCCCCCGGCTGTATGGTGCCGCGCCGCGGGGGTGCAGGTAAGACGAGAGGGAGTATACGGGGCATGAGCGGCGGCACGCTGGTGTTGGTGCGCCACGGACAGAGCGAGTGGAACGCGAAGAACCTTTTCACCGGGTGGCACGACGTCGGCCTGACCGAGAAGGGCCGGGCCGAGGCGCACGCGGCCGGAAAGGCCTTGAAGGCGGCGGGCATCCATTTCGACGTGGCCTTCTCGTCCGTGCTGGAACGGGCCAACGAGACCCTGGACATCATCCTTGAGGAAATCGGCCAGACCGACCTGCCCTATATCCGTGAAAAGGCCCTGAACGAGCGCGACTACGGCGACCTGGTCGGCAAGAACAAGGACGAGGCGCGCAGGGAGTTCGGCGAGGAGCAGGTCCATATCTGGCGCCGTAGCTACGACATCCCGCCGCCGGGCGGCGAGAGCCTGAAGATGACCGCCGAACGCACGATCCCCTATTTCGAAGAGGCCATCCTGCCCGAGGTGAAGGCCGGCAAGATCGTGATGGTCTGCGCCCACGGCAACTCCAACCGCTCGATCGTGCGCGACCTGGACGGGCTGGACAACGACGCGATCACCCGTCTGGAGCTGGCGACCGGCGTGCCGGTGGTCTACACCATCGCCGCGGACGGCACGGTGACGTCGAAGAAGGAATTGCCGATCGAGGCGTGATCGCGGAGATTCCGGCGCATCCGTCAGCCACATCCTTCGAGACGCGTCGCTCCTCAGGGTGAGGAGAGCGGATGACTCTGGGCCAAACATGACCCTCGTCCTGAGGAGCGCCCGCCAGGGCGCGTCTCGAAGGGCATGGCTGCAACTGCACGGCCGCTTCGGCGAAGAAAGCCAATCATTCCCGGTGATAGGGATGCCCGGCCAGGATCTGCTGGGCCCGGTAGAGCTGTTCCGCCAGCATCGCCCTGACCATCAGGTGCGGCCAGGTCATCGGCCCCAGCGACAGGACCAGGTCGGCGCGGCAGCGCACGGGGTCGTCCAGGCCGTCGGCGCCGCCGATCAGGAAGGCAATGTCGCCGGCCCCGTCGTCGCGCCAGGCGGCGATGCGGTGGGCAATCTCGATGCTGGAAAGTGCCTTGCCGCGCTCGTCCAGCGCGACCACCGTCGCGCCCTTCGGCACGGCTTTCAGGAGGAGCTCGGCCTCGCGGCCCATGCGGCCGGTTCCGGCCTTCCGGTTCTCGACCTCGCGCAGCGCCACCGGCGCCCGCATCCGCCCGACATAGGCGTTATAGAGATCCTGTTCCGGGCCCCGTCGCGCCCGGCCGACCGCAAGAATATGGAACCGCAACGGCCCGACGGCCGCCGTCAGATTCCGGCAGCCGCCGACGGCGAGTTCGCCGCTTCGGGCATGTCGATGCCCCACATCTTCTCGAGATTGTAGAAGGCGCGGACCTCGGGCCGGAACAGATGCAGGACCACGTCCCCGGCATCGATCAAGACCCAGTCGCCCTGGGACCTGCCCTCGACGGACACGCCCTTCTGGCCTGCTGCTTTGAGTTTCTCGAGGAGATGTTCGGCCATCGCGCTGACCTGGCGCTGCGAGGTGCCGGTGGCGATGACCATATAGTCGGCAATGGTGGACTTGCCTTCAAGTGCGATGGTTCGCACGTCCTGTGCCTTGTCGTCGTCAAGTGTCGACTCGACGATCTTCAACAGGCTTTCGGAAGCGGGGTGCTTCCCGTTTTGGATCGTTATGATGCTCTCCTTTCCGTCTTAACGCCGTCTCCTTCTGCTGGGGCGGATCTGCCCCGGTTTCAGCCGTTCCGTTCCAAATCCCGTTCACCCTTGGCCGGGTTTCCGGAACCTGATCCGCGTCGCTGACGCAGGGTGCCGGCGGTTCACCAAAAACACCCAGGCCGGCGGCTTGGTTGCGGCCAGTCTGCCCGCCGCGCCTTGCGAGAGGCGGTAACGGGCGAACCGGAGCGCCGCCTGCCCAGTCAACGCCCTAGAATCATAGGTGTCCCGGGCAAAGACTGCAATGGGCACCAGGTGAAACATACATGACCAATCTTTCCATTTTGGTAACTGCTGCAGGTTGTCGGCCCCGATCAGCCAGACAAACCGCGCCGTCGCGTACCTTCGCTTGAGTTTTCTGAGGGTGTCGACCGTATAACGTGTTTTCAGCCGCCGTTCGACCGCCGACACCCTGATGCGCCGGTCGGCGGCGACGGCCCGGGCGCCGGCCAGCCGCTCGCGGAACGGCGCCATGCCGGCGACCGGTTTCAGCGGGTTCTGCGGCGAGACCAGCCACCAGACCTCGTCCAGGCCAAGCTGCTTGAGCGCAAGCCAGCTGACATGCAGGTGGCCGGCATGGGCCGGGTTGAACGAGCCGCCCAACAGGCCGATGCGCCGCCCGCGCCCGCACAACAGGGGTGGGATGTCGCGGTCGCTGCCGCCGCCGCTCACGGCCGGATCTGACCGTCCCCGCGGACGACGTATTTGAAGCTGGTGAGCTGCTCGGTGCCGACGGGCCCGCGCGCGTGCATGCGGCCGGTGGAGATGCCGATCTCCGCACCCATGCCGAACTCGCCGCCGTCCGCGAACTGGGTCGAGGCGTTGTGCATCACGATCGCGCTGTCCACCTCGGCCAGGAACTTCCGCGCCGCGTCCGGGTCCTCGGTGACGATGGAATCGGTGTGGTGCGAGCCGTAGTGGTTGATGTGGTCGATCGCCGCCTCGACGCCGTCGACGATCCGCACCGACAGGATCGTGTCCAGATATTCCGTGTACCAGTCGTCCTCGGTCGCCGTGCCGACGCGCGGGTCCAGCGCACGGACGTCGTCGTCGCCCCTGAGCTCGCAGCCCTCCTTGGCCAGGTCGCTGAGGATCGCGCGCAGGACCGCCGGGTCGGCCTGGCGGTCGACCAGCAGGGTCTCCGCCGCGCCGCAGATGCCGGTGCGCCGCATCTTTGCGTTGAACGCGATCGCGCGCGCCTTTTCCGGGTCGGCGCCCGCGTCCACATAGACGTGGCAAAGGCCCTCCAGGTGGGCGAAGACCGGCATCCGGGCCTCGTTCATCACCCGCTCGATCAGCGACTTGCCGCCGCGCGGCACGATGACGTCGATCAGGTCGGCGCGGGCCAGCATCGCGCCCACCGCCGCGCGGTCGCGGGTCGGCACCATCTGGATCGAGGCGCGCGGCAGGCCGGCATCCTCCAGCCCGCGCTGCAGGCATTCCGTGATCACGCCGCTGGAATGCAGCGATTCCGAACCGCCGCGCAGGATCGATGCATTGCCCGCCTTCAGGCACAGGCCACCGGCATCCGCCGTGACGTTGGGCCGGGATTCGTAGATCACCCCGATCACGCCCAGGGGCACCCGCACCCGCTCGATGCGCAAGCCGTTCGGCCGTTCCCACGACGCCATCACCTCGCCCACCGGGTCGGGCAGGGCGGCGACCGCCTCCAGGCCCGATGCCATGGCCTCGATGCGGGCCGGATCCAGCTTCAGCCGGTCGATCATGGCGTGGCTGAGATTCTTTTCCTGACCGAAGGCGACGTCCTTCGCGTTGGCCTCCAACAGCTCCGCCTCGGCCGCCCGGACCGCCGCCGCCGCGGCGGTCAGCGCGTTGTTCTTGGCATCGGTGTCCGCCAGCGCCAGTTCGTGGCTCGCCGCGCGCGCGGCCTCGGCCAGCGCGCGGATCTGGGCGGTGGCGTCGTCTTGTTGCAGCGCCGTTGCCGTCGACATGGTTCGTTCCTCCCGCCGTCAGTCCAGCACGAGATCGTCGCGGTGGATCATGGCGTCGCGGCCACGATACCCCAGGATCGACTCGATTTCATGGGTCTTGTGGCCCGCGATCAGGGCCGCATCGGCGCTGGAATAGGCCGAGAGCCCACGGGCCAGCGCGGCGCCGTCGGGGCCGTGCACGGTGACCAGGTCGCCCCGATCGAAGGCGCCCGCCACCCCGGTGACGCCCGCCGGCAGCAGGCTCTTGCCGTTGCGCAGCGCCTTGCCGGCGCCGGCGTCCACGTTGATGCGCCCGGCGGGTTTCAGCGCGCTGGCGATCCAGGTCTTGCGCGCCCTCAGCGGCGTCGCCTGGGGCATGAACCAGGTGCAGGCGGCGCCTTCCTCGCCAAGGCGGCGCAGGGGGTGCGGGTCGCGGCCGTCGGCGATCGCCATCCGGCAGCCGGCCGCCATGGCGATGCGCGCGGCGCTCAACTTGGTGGCCATGCCGCCGGAGGAATCGCCCTGGGGCACGACGCCGGCCATCGCCTCGATGTCGGCCGTGACGGCGCGCACCTCGCCGATGTGCGCCGCGTCCGCGTCGCGGCGGGGGTCGGCGGTGTAGAGCCCGTCGATGTCGCTGAGATTGATCAGGGTGTCGGCGCTGATCATCGCCGCCACCCGGGCGGCAAGCCGGTCGTTGTCGCCGTAGCGGATCTCTGCCGTGGCGACGGTGTCGTTCTCGTTGATCACCGGCACCGCGCCCAGCGCCAGGAGCTGCTGCAGCGTGCTGCGCGCGTTCAGGTGCCGGCGCCGGTCCTCGGTGTCGAAGAAGGTGACCAGGATCTGGGCCACGGTGATGTCGTGGCGGGCAAGCGCGGCCTGGTAGGCGTGGGCCAGGCGGATCTGGCCGGTCGCCGCGGCGGCCTGCTTTTCCTCCAGACGGAGATTGCCGCCGGTCAGCCCCAGGTGCCGCCGCCCGACCGCGATCGAGCCCGAGGAGACCACCAGCACCTCCTGACCCCGGCCGCGGGCAGCGGCGATGTCGTCGGCCAGGGTGTCCAGCCAGGTCCGGTGCAGGGTTCCGGTGGCGTCGTCGACCAGGAGGGCCGAGCCGATCTTGACCACCAGCCGCCGGGCCTCGTGCAGATGACCGGTCATCGCCCCCTCCCCGCGCCTCAGGGCCGCCAGGCGTCGGCCGACGTCTCGGGCTCGGCCGCGGCACGGCTGCGCCCCACCGTCGCCAGCAGGGTGCGCAGCACCTCCTGGACGCCGTCGCCGGATACGGCCGACAGGGTATGGACGGTGCCGCCGGTGGCCGCCTCCAGGGCGGCGCGCTGTTCGGCGACCTGTTCGTCCAGCAGGGTGTCGCATTTGGACAGCGCCACGATCTCGGCCTTGTCTGCCAGCCCATGGCCGTAGGCCTCCAGCTCGGCCCGGATCGTGCGGTAGGCGCCGGCCACGTCGTCCTGGGTGACGTCGACCAGGTGCAGCAGCGTGGCGCAGCGTTCCACATGGCCCAGGAACCGGTCGCCCAGGCCGTGGCCCTCGTGGGCCCCTTCGATCAGGCCGGGAATGTCGGCCAGCACGAGTTCCCGGTCGTCGACGCCGACCACGCCAAGCTGCGGGTGCAGCGTGGTGAAGGGATAGTCCGCGATCTTGGGCCGGGCCCGCGACGTGGCGGCCAGGAAGGTGGACTTGCCGGCGTTGGGCAGGCCGACCAGGCCGGCATCGGCGATCAGCTTCAGCCGCAGCCAGACCCACATCTCCTCGCCGGGAAAGCCCGGGTCGGCGCGGCGCGGCGCCCGGTTGGTCGACGACTTGAACTGGGTGTTGCCGCGGCCGCCGTCGCCGCCCCGGGCCAGCACGAATTCCTGGCCCTCCTCGGTCAGGTCGGCGATCAGGGTCTCGTTGTCCTCGGCGAAGATCTGGGTGCCGACGGGCACCTCCATGCGGACCGTGGGCGCCGAGGCGCCGGTCATCTGCCGGCCGCGGCCGTGGTCGCCGCGCTTGGCCTTGAAATGCTGGCGGTAGCGGAAATCGATCAGGGTGTTGAGACCCGGCACCGCGACCGCGATCACGTCGCCGCCGCGGCCGCCGTCGCCGCCGTCGGGGCCGCCGAACTCGACGTACTTCTCACGCCGGAACGAGACGCAGCCGGCGCCGCCGTCGCCGCTCTTCACGAAAATCTTGGCCTGGTCGAGGAACTTCATGGGTCCGCGCTTTGCCCAAACAAAAAGGGGAATGGACCGCCATTCCCCTCATGAGCCGAACTGCCGAAGCGGAGGGCCGCTATTCGGCAGCCTCCGCCGGCGGCACGACCGAAACGGTCGTCCGCGCCCGGGTCTTGTGGAACTTGACGTTGCCGGGGGTCAGCGCGAACAGGGTGTGGTCCTTGCCCATGCCCACGTTGTTGCCCGGGTGGAACTTGGTGCCGCGCTGGCGCACGATGATGTTGCCGGCCAGCACAAGCTCGCCGCCGTATTTCTTGACGCCCAGGCGCCTTCCTTCGGAGTCGCGCCCGTTGCGGGAACTGCCGCCTGTCTTTTTATGTGCCATGGCCTAGGACTCCTTCTTAGGGCTCGTCTTGGAAGCCGCCGGCTTCTTCGCCGCGGGCTTCTTCGCCGCCGCCGGCTTCTTGGCGGCGGTGGACTTGGCCGCCGTGGTCTTGGCGGCCGGCTTCTTGGCCGGGGCCTTCTTGGCCGGCGCCGCCTTGGTCTCGGCCTTGGGCGCGGCCTCCTTGGCCGCCTCGTCCTTGGCCGCCGGCGTGGGCGCCGCCTTCTTGGCCGCGACCGGCTTCTTCAGGCCCATGGCGATGTCGGTGATCTTGACCACCGTCACGTGCTGGCGGCGACCCGCCTTGCGCCGGTAGTTCTTGCGGCGTTTCTTCTTGAAGACGATGATCTTGCGGTCGCGCTTCTGTTCCAGGATCTCGCCCGAAACCGTCGCTTCCAGGGTGGGCGCGCCCACCTTCAGATCCTTGCCGTCGTTGAGCATAAGCACGTCAGTGAAGGCGACCGCCGACCCGGCCTCGGCCTCCAGTTTCTCGACCTTGATGATGCTGTCCTTGGCGACCTTGTACTGCTTGCCGCCGGTCCTGATGACTGCGAACATGGGATATCTCTGATCTCTCGTGTGCCGCGCCCTGCGGTGCCCCGAAACGGGGACTTGGGTCTGAACCTCGGGCTGCGCATTCGTTAACGGCCGCGGCGCCGCGCCGGCCCCGCGAACGGCCCCGCGAACGGCCCCGCGAACGGCCCCGCGAACGGCCCCGCGAACGGCCCCGCGAACGGCCCCGCGAACGGCCCCGCGAACGGCCGGAATATAACCATGGCCGGCCCCAAGTCAACGGGAATCGGGGCGGAAAAGGGTTACGACGCCTGCTTGCATGCGCCTGCCCTTTCCGCTAGTTTCCGGCCGCCTCGCACCACCCAGACCCGTACATATATAAGGTCACCGACGGACGCATTTGGGGCTCTCGCGGAGAGGTGCCGGAGTGGTTGAACGGGGCGGTCTCGAAAACCGTTGTGCGCTTACGCGTACCGAGGGTTCGAATCCCTCCCTCTCCGCCATTGAGTCTTCGGATCCGGGGGCTCTCCGGTCGGACATCTGACTATCGGCAAAGTTCGCGGCGTTCCGCGGGGTTTTGCGGGAGGGCGATCGGGTTCGCGAACCGGAGAGCGAAGTCGGACAGGGTTCATCGCAGTCCAGATTCTCATTTTCTCTGCGGCCGGATTGGACGGTTCGGTTTCGGTCAACGGCCTCGCACAATCAGTTCCACATACTTCACGCGCTTCCTTGCTCTCAACACGCATGCCGAGCTGCAGTTCTGATACAGAGGATATTTTACCGCTCCGCATCCTAGTCCATCGCGACCGGCGTGATCCAATTTTCGCGAAACCTCGCACCAAAGAGCGGCTAGCAGTTGGATCGCAAAGCGTCCCACTCACCCTAAGTGTGGGTAGGTTCTTTCGACAAAGGCAACCCTTCCAAAACGTTAGAATTCAGGGCCAGGCCACCGCAGCAGCACCCCACTAACTATTTGATTTAATACAGAAATATATGATTTAACTTGACGTTAGACAGTTTTGTGAGCATATTTACGTCGGTTTCGCGAGAGAGGCACTCGGCTTTGCTGGTCAATAGCTGGGGTTTCTCGTACCAGAGCTTTTTGCTAGGGGTCGTTGTTGCGCTCCTCAGGAGGCGAGATGAAGTGAACTAGAGCGAGGGCCTGAACATCATGAGTTCTCCCCTCGTTGGCGATCTTCACTAAGAGGCGCGTAGATGGGTTTGTAGCCTAAAGGAGGCTTGAAACTTAGGCTGAAACTCATCGCTAACTAAGAGCAACAACTAGATTACGCGGCGGCATCTTTTGATGCCGCCGCACTTCTTTAAATAGTCGTCCGTTAAGAAGCCGGTCTGAGCGTTGATTGAGGTGCGATCGCGGCGATCAGGGTCGCGACGAACTTGGCCAACAAATCCCTCAGCCACTTGAGGATCAGGCGGAAGTTGTAGCCGGCCGCG
>Ga0209783_1000021_pt1 | contig 90216 bp, 89 predicted proteins | sample WorMetfiPIANOSA1_FD_187395 | JGI IMG/M metagenome (GOLD analysis project Ga0209783, IMG submission 187395) | Marine gutless worms symbiont microbial communities from Max Planck institute for Marine Microbiology, Germany - Olavius filocauda... | ecosystem: Host-associated > Annelida > Digestive... | reverse complement strand
GTCTTGCCCAAATCAATCCCGAGTGTGACGATCGTCATCGGTTCGCTCCCTTTGGGTTTGGGGTTTCGCAAACCGGTATCCTACCGGCTAAACCGATAGGGGGCGGACCATCCCATAACCATATGGCCGCAGCCGCTCCGGTGGTTCGACCTGAATTGACCCTGCGCTAGAATTCGAGCGTCAGATCCGCCGGAACCGAAAGGCAAGACGCGATCGCAAGCGCTTCGTCGCGCGCCAGACGCTCCTGCTGACGCAGGCCGATCGTCCTGCTGATCGCCTCCTCATAGCGCCTGAGGTCGGGAAGAACCGTCCCGGCCGCCGTCACCCGCCAGGACACCGCATCCGCGAAGGCCTGCTCCGCCAAGGCTAGGTTCTCCAGCGCCCGTTCCCGGTTCCGGCTGTTGGTTTCTTCCCGCAGCGGACGCCGGGCGTCGTCAAGCAGCTTGGTGATGTCGTTCGTCGCGGCGATCCCGCGCATGCGCTGTGTAAAGTCCTTGACCGCCTCCGCTGCTTCCGGAAACTCGGCGGTTTCCACGGTTCGGCGCAAGGCGGCAAGCTCGCTCTCCATGGCCGCCAGCGCCTCGGCGGCGGCGAGTATGTCGATCGTCTCACGCACGGGCTCGTAGGCCTGGTCGGCATTCCGGCGGTACAGGTTTCGGGCCGAAGCCTCGGCTTTCTTAAGTTTTACGAATTCCGCACGCTTCGTTTTCCAGTTGCCGGGGATCCGCCCCTCGATGGCCGCGATCTCTTCCTTCAATGCGGCGACCCGCTCTTCGATGTGCGCGCGCTCGTCGTCATACGCGCCGTCACGCGGCAGCCGCCGGCGCTCCGTTTCCAAGCGCTTGATAGTGGCCTTGTCGTCGATCACGCGGCGCTGAATGCGGCGCACGTCCGAGTGCAGCGCGCGGTAGTCTTCCGAATACGCCGCCAGCGCAGCCCCCGCGGATTCGATCTTGGCGAGATGATCGAAGGTCGCGGCCGCCTTGTCAAAAGCGCCGGTCAGCTCCTTGGCGTCGCGTTCGGGCAGGGCGCTTAGATCGATGCGCCTGGCGCCGTCGATCGCGGCGGTGAGGGTGGCCTTTTCGACGCGATAGACTTCGAAGACGTGCTCTTCGAGGCAAGCCTGCAAGGCGGGGTTCCGCGGCGGCGGGGCGGTTTCGGAGGTCAGCGAGAAACGAAGCGGCAGGTAGTTCACCAATTGCGGCGTGAGACCGACAATCACCAGCGCCAGGAGCTGCAGGGAAATGAAGGGAGCAACGCCCTTGTAAATCGAAATCGTCCTGACCGCCTTGTCGGCCACACCGCGCAGGTAGAACAGTGCAAAGCCGAATGGCGGCGTCAGGAACGAGGTCTGGATGTTGAGGCCGACCATCACGCCGAGCCAGACGGCCGTGACGTTCGCATTGGGATCAAGCAACAGGATCGGGGCCATGATCGGCACGACCACAACGGCGATCTCAATGAAATCCAGAAAGAAACCGAGAACGAAGATCACCAACATGACGATGAAGAACTGCGCCCAGAATCCACCCGGCAGGCCTATCAGGAAGTCCTTCACCAGTTCCTCGCCTCCGAAGGCGCGGAATGCCGCGGTCAGCATCGCCGCGCCGATCAGGATGATGAAGACGAGCGATGTGGTCTTCGCCGTGTCGATCATGACCTCGCGCAACGTATCTTCGATGCGCAGCGTCCGCAGGCCGCTCCAAACCAGCGCAATGATGAAGGCGCCGACGCCGATCGCTGAAACGGTCGCGGCGAAGACGTCCTGCGACGTGACGAGGTTCTTGATGTTTACGTTAAAGGTCGTCGCGAAAAATGCGATCACCAACAGAGAAGCCACCGCCAGGATTGCGGGCCAGTATTGGCGCGGACGGCCTGCGTAAAGGCGATACCCTGCCATGATAAGAGCACCTGCGGCCCCGATGGCGCCCGCCTGGTTCACGGTCGCGACGCCGGTGATGATCGAGCCGAGCACCAGAAAGATCAGCGTCAGCGGTGGGACCAGCGTGATGAAGACCTTTACGGCGAAGGCGCGGTCATAGAGCCCGCCATAGCGAACTGTCGGGACAGAAGACGGCCGAAGGACCGCGACGATCATGATGAAGGCCATATAAAGGCCAACCAGCACGAGGCCCGGAACGAACGCGCCGAGGAACATTTCTCCGGCGCTGGTCGAGGAGACATCGAAGGCCGAGGGCATCAAAAGGTCGCCGGTCAGGTCCTTGTAGAGCTCCTTGCGCGCGGTGCTCGCCTGGTCGACGGCACTCGCAAGCTGATCGGCTAGAATGATCAGCACAATCGACGGCGGAATGATCTGGCCCAGCGTGCCGGATGCGGCGATCGTGCCGGTCGCGATCGGATGGCTGTAGTTGTTGCGCAGCATGGCCGGCAACGAAATCATGCCCATCGCGACCACGGTCGCGCCAACGATCCCCGTGGTGGCCGCCAGAAGCGCACCCACGAAGACGACGGAGATCCCCAGGCCGCCGGGCACGGGGCCGAACATCTGCGCCATCGTTACAAGCAGGTCTTCAGCCAGCCTGGACCGCTGCAGCATGATCCCCATGAAGATGAAAAGCGGGATCGCGATCAGCGTGTCTCGCTCCACCTCCCAGTAAATGCCGCGGAAGTTTGTGACGCCCGCGCTCAGCCACTGAACGGCGTCGCCCTGCGCGAAATAGGCGGAAGGGTTGCCGGCTATAATCTGACCCGTCAGCGCCGCCAGACCGATCGTCAGGATTGCCGAACCGGGCAGCGCGAAAGCGACCGGAAAACCGAAGCCCAGCGCGAAGGCCATGGTCAGGATGAGGATCGCGAGAAAGAGCAGTTCCATTATTGCAGTTCCCCGCCCTTAACCAATGCCGTGGCTTGAATGATCGTGGCCCCCGGCTCGCCGCGAAGATCGGCAGTCGCGTCCATCATGTAGCTGACAAACTGGATCATCATCGAAATCGCGAAGATCGCGAGGAATCCTGCCATCAGGTACTTCACGTACATACCGAAGCCGGTCTGCGTTGTTTCCCAGGCCAGAAGCGGGCTGTTGATCACGTCGGACTTGCTACCCATGCCTATGAGCAAAATGACCCAGCAGACCGAAATCCCAAGCAACACGGATCCCAGCGCGTTCACCCATCCGCGCTGCCGGGCATTTAAGCCGGCATAGAACACGTCGACCCGGACATGCCCCTCTTCCAGCAGGGTGTGGGCGCTGGCAAATAGGAACAGCGCGGCATACCAGAAGCGAACCAGGTCGCCCATGAAGGCCTGCTCGTAGGAGAAGATGAAGCGCGTGATCACGATGAGGAGTTCGGCACCTACGACGAGGAGTGCCAGCCACGTGAAGCCGAGCGTGCGGGAGAACACCGCGGTCACGATCCCGAGGCAGACGAGCGGCATGTGTATGTAGGGTCCCCGAAAGGCGCAGCGGCCAAGATCAAGCGCCATCTGCTCACCGAAGAGGGGAGGAAGAAGGCCCTCGACACGCAGGAACGATATGACCGCATCGGCGATACCCACATAGAGCACCGCAAAGAAGGCAGCCCGGATGATGAAAGTGTTCATCCCGCTGATCCGGACACTGTCTTCGCGAAGCGTCCGCGTGGATGTGGCGCTTACCAAGACGACGGCAAGCGCCACCCCAATCGGATAGGCGGCCACTTGCAGCCACGCCAGGGCAGGGACGCCCGCGTCGCGGCTCGTGAACGGGGCTGAGGCGCCCGGCCAGCCAAGCCAGAAATTCAGGTAGTTGTTGATCAGAAAGACGAGAAGGCAGATGAGTATTGCCCAGCCAAACACGCGCACAGCCCTGGTGGTGAGCGTCGAACTCCTGCCGGCGGGGTTTGTTATGGGGGGCATGTCGCCTGCGCCCTGGGCTGCCATCGCCCGTCCCTCCCGATTGGATGGTCCCGATTGGATCGGTCGAGATCTCAGACCCGATTACGTCCTACTGGGCCCAAATCAAAGAACGCGGGACGGAGCATTGTTGCTCCGCCCCACGCTTTTTGTGCCGGATATGCACGAGCCGATCTTGCGATCAGACCTCGATGCCGAGAACCCGGTTGCGCTGCTGAACGTAGCCCGCATCCGCAAGCAGCATCCACCGACCGACATCGCCCCGCGCCGCAGCGAAGCTCTCGTAAATGCGGTTAGTCAGGTCGCTGTGCGCGCGCGCCTCTTCGAAAACTTCCTGCGCGGCACGACCGAAGGCGTCATAGACGTCGTCGTTGAAGCGGCGAAGCTCGACGCCGTGATCGTTGATCAGGCGGGTCAGATACGTACCGTTGTTGGCGTTCGTTTCGGCCATCATCAGCGCATTCTCTTCAAGACTGGCCGCGGTCAAGATGGCCCGCTCGGTATCGGTCAGGCCGCCCCAAAAATCGGCGTTGAAGGCCAAGCCCAGCTGCGAACCCGGCTCGTGCATGCCCGGATAGTAGTAGTATTTCGCAGCTTCGTAGAACTTCAGGAAGTAGTCGTTCCACGGGCCGACCCACTCCGTCGCGTCGATCGAACCGGAAACCAGGTTTTCGTAGATCTGGCCGCCAGGCAGTGAAACCGGCGAGGCGCCCAGCTTGGCCATGACGTCGCCGCCGAGGCCCGGAATGCGCATCTTCAGGCCCTTCAGGCCGTCGGCGGAGTTGATCTCCTTGTTGAACCAACCGCCCATCTGAACGCCGGTATTGCCGCAAGGTATGCTCTTCAGGCCGAACTCGGCCGTGAGTTCATCGTACAGCTCCTGGCCGCCCATGAACTTCATCCAGGAATCCATTTCGGTGTAGGTCAGGCCGAAGGGAACCGAGGTAAAGAACGCCAGCCCCGGATGCTTGCCTTTCCAGTAGTAGTCGGCGCCGATATAGGCCTGGCTGTTGCCCGAAGCGACTTCGTCGAAGACGTCGAATGCGCCGACGCGCTCGCCCGCTGCAAAGTAATCGGTGACGATGGCGCCCTCGGTCAGTTCGCTGATGCGGGCACTGAGGCGCTGCGCGCTGGTGCCCAGGCCGGGGAAGTCGCGCGGCCAGGTCGAGACGATCGCCAGTTCCTTTCGGCTCTGCGCGATCGCCGGCGTGGCCAGCGTGGTGGCGGCTGTGGCTCCGACGGCAAGACCGGCAGTGCTGATGAATTTACGACGGTTCATGGATTGCTCCCTGCTATTAAGTTGCCTGTTTCAGTTCTTCGACGTCATGGCCATTCCACGACGCCACGGTCACTTCCCTTTGCAGCATCCGCATCGACATGGGTACGCCACTCAAGATCCCGCTTCGTTAGCATGATCGATAATCGACCCGGGGAAGATATTCAAGAAATTCCACGGGATGAACAGCTTCCTTTTGCCTGCACAGCGGCTTGAAGGTCGATTTTAATCCGCCCCGTCGCTGATTTACGATTTTGACGCCCCGCGGAAGGACGTGATGTGGCTTATGGTTGTATATTCAGAATAGAATCAAGATTCAGCCGCGGTCTCGATCGTCGGCCTCTGCCTGATCGCGGCGTTCCCCAGCGCGCCACCCGGCTGCCTCAGGCCCTGTTCGGGCCCTGAGCGGAGACACCGGAACACCCTCATCCGGCCGTGCGGGCCACCTTCTCCCTCCAGGGAGAAGGGACCAAAAGCCCCTCTCCCCAGGGGGGAGAGGGGTTGGGGTGAGGGGGTTCCGCTATCTGCGCGCCGCCGCGAACAGCCGCACCGCGTGTTCCGTCGCCCTGGCCAGCAGCGGCCCGGCATTCTCCATCGACTGGTCCAATGACATCGGCCCGCTGGCCAGCGCAAACACAGCGTCGATGCCGACGTCGTGTAGCTCTCCCAGATCCGCGCCGACGCTGCCGGCGATCGCCACGCAGGGGATGCCCTTCGCCTTCGCCGCGGCGCCGACGCCCGCGGGCGCCTTACCGAACACCGTTTGGAAGTCGATCTGGCCCTCACCGGTGATCACCAGGTCGGCGCCGGCAAGCTTGGCCTCCAGTCCCACCAGGTCGAGCACCATGTCGACGCCCCGGCGCAGCTCGGCGCCCAGGAACGCTTTCAAGCCCGCGCCCAGGCCGCCCGCCGCGCCGGCGCCGGGCAGGTCGCGCACCTCCTGGCCCAGGTCGGCCGCGATCACGTCTGCCAGGTTGCCGAGGCCCGCGTCCAACGCCTTCACCTGATCGGGCGTCGCGCCCTTTTGGGGGCCGAAGATGTGGGCGGCGCCGGTCGGGCCGCACAAGGGGTTCTCCACGTCGCAGACGGCCTCAATTTGGACATTGGCCACGCGCGGATCCAGGCCCGACATGTCGATGTGGCGAATGCGGGCCAGCGCGCCGCCGATCGGCTCGACCGGCACGCCGCGCGCGTCCAGAAAGCGCACGCCCAGGGCCGTCGCCATGCCGATGCCGCCGTCGTTGGTGGCGCTGCCGCCGATGCCGACGCCGATCCGCTCGACGCCCAGGTCCAGTGCCGCGGCGATCAGCTCGCCGGTGCCCAGGGTCGTGGTCCGGTCGGGGTTGCGCCAGTCCGCGTCAAGCAACGTGACGCCGCTGGCCAGCGCCATCTCGACCGCGGCGAACTTCATCTGGGGCACGTAGCAGAAGGCGGCCTCGCGGGACTCGCCCAGCGGCCCGGTCACTGTGACGGTGCGGATCTCGCCGCCCAGCGCGTCGGCGGCCACATCCACCAGCCCGTCGCCGCCGTCGGCGACCGGCACCTGCACGATCTCGCTGTCCGGAACCACCCGGGCGACGCCCTCGGCCATGGCGGCGGTGGCCTCGCTGCCGGTGAGACAGCCCTTGAACGCGTTGGGGGCGAGAACGATCTTCATGACATTGCCCCCTCTTGTTGCCTGCGTCACCGGTGTCACGTTAGCAGTCGGGCTCGGCCAGCCGCAATCACATCAGATGAAACCGGGCGCGCGGCAAAACCCTGCGTTTCGTAAAAGCAGCGGGCGGCGACATTGCTGGAGGGCCTGGTCGGCGACCGGTAAACCCTTGCACCGTCACACAAAAGAAAACCGGCGGGGCGATCGCCCCACCGGCTCCAGACTACCCCCATGAAAATGCCCCCCTGGGGGATTTGCATACTAGCGCGTTATTGCACCCATTTAAACGGTAGACCGCGCGCATTGTAGAATGCCTGTTCCGAGACCTTGGCGAAGCCGATCGCCTGGGTGCGGAAAGCCAGGATCGAATCCATCACCTCGCGGCTGAGCGCTTCGGCGCCGGCCAGGTCGCCGATTACCTGACCGGACAGCGTGCCAAGCCCGTTCAACACCTCGTCCGGGAACTTCTTGAGTTGGACATTGTGCTTGGTCACCAACGTGTTGAGCGAGGCGTTGTTGTTCGCCATGAACTCGTTCAGCACGTAGGTGTTCGCGTAGGCGTTCGCCGCGGTGATGATTGCCTGCAGCTCGCTGTCCAGGTCGTTCCACACCTTCAGGTTGATGAAGTTGTCCAACAGCGTCGCCGGCTCGTGCCAGCCCGGGTAGTAATAGCGGTTGGCGCTCTTGTAGAGGCCGAAGGCCAGGTCGTTGTATGGCCCGACCCATTCGGTGGCGTCGATGATGCCCGATGCCAGTGCCGGCGGGATCTCGCTGCCGGGCAGGGTGATCACGTTGCCGCCGGCGGCCTTGACGACCTCGCCGCCCAGACCGGGGATGCGCATCTTCAGGCCCTTGTAGTCCTCAAGGCTGTTGATGTCCTTGTTGAACCAGCCGCCCATCTGGACCCCGGTGTTGCCGGAAGCGAAGAACTTGCAGCCCAGTTTGCCGTAGACCCTGTCCGCAAGCTCCTGCCCGCCGCCGAACCGCAGCCAGGCGTTCTGTTCCTGAACGTTCATGCCGAACGGGGTCGACGCGATGAACTGGGTCGCGGGGACCTTGCCGTTCCAGTAGTAGGGCGCGCCGTGGCCCATCTCCAGCGTGCCCGACGACACCGCGTCCATGGTCTCGAAGGCCGGGACAATCTCGTTGGCGCCGAAGACCTCCACCGTCAGGCGGCCGCCCGATGCGTCGGTGATGAACCTGGCGAGGACGTTTGCGCCGGTGCCCAGCCCCGGGAAGTTCTTGGGCCAGGTCGTCTGCATCCGCCACTTCATCGCGCCCTGGCCGAGCGCGGGCTTCGCAAGGCTGCCTGCGGCGGCGACGCCCCCAAGAGCCGCGGCCCCGGTTACGGAGCCCTTCAGGAAATCACGACGTTTCATGGAATACTCCGTCGTTACTGGGCGGCACGAACCAGCCCCGCCTTATTCCGGGCTCGGTAATGGCGGAATGGCGTCGGCGTTTAAGAAGGCGCGGGATGAACGGCCGCTAAGTCTCTGAATTATGACCCAACTGCCCGTGCGCGCCGTTCAGCGGCCGCCAGCCTGTCGGTCCGAAGCCTTCGATTGGACGGAACCGGCTCTTGTACTCCATCTTCGGGCTTTCCCCGACCCAGAACCCCAGATAAACGAAAGGCATCCCCTCAGCCGCCGCGCGCTCGATCAGCCACAGGATGACAAGACTGCCCAGCGAGCGTTTCGGCAGACTGGGTTCGAAATAGCTGTAGACCGCGGAATAGCCGTCAGTCATCCGGTCGGCCAGGCAGACCGCAATCAGCTCGCCGCCCGCCGTGCGGAACTCGAACAGCGTCGTATCCACCGGACTGGTCGCCACCATGTTGTGATAGTCACGGCGCGTCATATTGGCCATGTCGCCGTCGCCGTGACGCGACTCAACGTAACGCTTGAACAACGCGAACTGCTCGTCCGTCACCGTCTGGCCCACGTCCCGGACGACGAGGTCCCGGTTGGCGCTCAGGACGCGCCGCCAGGTGCGCCCGACCCGGAAACCGTCGACCACCACGCGAACGGGGACACAGGCATTGCAGCCCTTGCAGGCGGGCCAGTAGGCGATGTGGTGGCTGCGCCTGAAACCGGCCTGGGACAGATGCTGGTAGGTCCGTTGCGCCTCGATGCCGATCAGCTCGGTGAACAGCTGCATTTCGTTGCGGCCCTGCAGGTAGGGACAGGACATCGGCAGCGATCGGTGGAAGGTGATCAGCTCTGTGCCGCGCTGGATCGACATTGTCCGCCTCTAGGTCTGGTCGCCGAAATAGGCCGTCCGCATGCTGTCGGTCACTCCGATCAGCTGCGTCTGTACGAAATCGAGAAACTCGTGCGTTCCTCGCCCGATGACGTCGTCGATGGTCATGGAGTCCAGCGCCGCACGCAGTTCGTCCAGTCGCTCCATCGCCTCGATGCCGCCACGCAGCCGGTAGCGCGAGCGCAGCTCGGTCATCAGTTCGTTGACCTCGCGCACACAGCAGATCAGCGAACGCGGGAAGCACTCGTTGAACAGCATGAAGCTTGCCACATTGCTGGGCTTCATGCCGCGGGGATGGATCCGCCGAAACGCGTGGTAGCCGGCGGCGGAGCGCAACAGGGCGTTCCACTGGCTGACATCCAGCGGTGAGCCGACTTCGTCGGTCGACGGCAGCAGGGCGTGATACTTGACGTCCAGCAGCCGCGTCGTCTGGTCGGCGCGTTCCAGATATTTCCCGATCAGATAGAAGTACCAGCCCTGATCCCGGTAGAACGTGCCCTCCGTGATCCCGGTATGCGCCTGGCAGGCCTGCTTGACTCGGTCGTACAGTCTGCTGGCACGGCCCAGATTGGGCCCGCGCGCGCGCAACTCCTGCAACTCGTTGTAGAAGGTGTTGATGTGGGTCCACATTTCCGTGGAGATCAGCGGCCGCAGTGCGCGGGCGTTCTCACGGCTCATGCGGACGGCCGACAGGATCGACGTCGGGTTGTCGGCGTCCAGGAAATAGAAGTAGCTCACCGTTTCCTTGGTGGCCTCTTCGTACTGCTCGCTGAACCGGCTGGTATCGGTATTCAGGGTGACGATCGCATCCCAGTTGTGGTTGCCGTGGCTGTCGCGGCTGAACACCTCGTTGACGTCCAGCAGACGTGCAAGGTTCTCCGCCCGCTCGATGTAGCGGGCCATCCAGAAGATGCACCCGGCATAACGCGCCAGCAGGGCGGTCATCGCGTCCGCGCCGTCATCTGAGCACCCATGTATCTTTCGACCCGCCGCCCTGGCTGGAATTGACGACGATCGACCCTTCGCGCAGCGCCACGCGGGTCAGGCCGCCCGGCAGCACCCAGGTCTCCTCGCCGGTGATGGCGAATGGCCGGAGGTCGACATGCCTGGGCTTGATCGCGCCGTCCGCCAGCGTCGGACAGACTGAAAGATTGACCAGCGGCTGGCTGATGAAATTGGCCGGATCCTCTTTCAGCTTGGCCCGGAAGGCGTCCAGTTCCTGGGCGCTGGCGCGCGGCCCGATCAGGATGCCGTAGCCGCCGGACTCGCCGACCGGCTTGACCACCAGCTGGTCCAGCCGGTCCAGGGTGTAGCTGAGACCGTCGGGCTCGCCGCAGATATGGGTTTCCACATTGGCCAGGATCGGATCTTCGTCCATGTAATATCTGATCAGGCGGGGAAAATAGGCATAGACCGCCTTGTCGTCGGCGATACCGGTTCCAACGGCGTTGGCCAGCCCCACATTGCCCTTGCGGTAGGCTTCCATGAGTCCGGGCACGCCAAGCAGGCTGTCCTCCCGGAACGCCTTCGGGTCCAGAAAATCGTCGTCGATCCGCCGATAGATCGAATGAACGGGCGTGAGACCGGCGATCGTTCGCATATAGATCCGGTCGTTGTCGACCACCAGGTCGCGTCCTTCGACCAGCGGCACGCCCATCTCGCGGGCCAGGAAGATGTGCTCGAAATAGGCGGAGTTGTAGACGCCCGGCGACAGCACCACCACCTGCGGGTCGTCGCTGTCCTGGGGTGCGATCGCGGTGAGCGCCTCGTTCAGCTTGCGCCCGTAGTCGTCGACCGGCCGGATGTTGATGCCGTCGGCCAGGTCCTGGAAGGCCCGCATCATCATGTGCCGGTTTTCGATCACGTATGACACGCCCGATGGGGTGCGCGCGTTGTCCTCCAGAACCCGGAACAGACCATCGTCGCCGCGCACCAGGTCGGTGCCGCAGACGTGGACGTAGGTCCCCAGGGGAACGTCGACACCCGCCATCTGGGGCCGGTAGTTCTTGTTGCCCAGTGCCATATCCGCGGGGATCACGCCGTCCTTGATGACCTTCTGGTCGTGATAAATGTCCCATAGGAACAGGTTCAGGGCCTTGACCCGCTGTTTGACTCCGCTTTCCAGGACGGCCCATTCCGCTGCCGACAGCGGACGCGGAATCACGTCGAACGGCAGGATCCGGTCGATCGCCTGCCGGTTGGTATAGACCGTGAAGGTGATCCCGAGATTGAAGAGCTCGCGCTCGGCATCCTTCGCCCGCGCCGTCAGTTCTTCGACATCCATCGCGGCCAGTCGGTTGAAGATGGTCGCGTGGCGTGCACCGGTCTCGGTTTCCGCGCCAGTCAGTTCGCAGAAATAGCCGCCCGGGTCGTAGGAAAACTGGTCCGCCTGGGACATGGCCCCCTGATTGCCTGCCGTTCGCCTAACATCCGGGACGCGAAGAAGACCCGCCCCACTCGGAGTCGGGCTCCGTCAGGGCGCAATTATGGCCCGGATGACGGCCTCAATGCCAGCGCCGAAAGCGGGGTGCCGGCCGGATCCGGGCGAACAGCCGGCGCAGGGCGGGTCAGCGAACCGGGATGTGGGCGGGTGCGGCGATGGTGCCTGCGACGAAGTCGTGCAGGCACCGACCCCGGTCGGTGAACAGGGCGATCAGCAGAATCAGGCCAGAGGTCACGCCGATGGTGAGATAGAACACCAGGGTCAGCACGAAGGCCTGCAGCAGGTTGGGTGGATAGCCGTCGATGGACAGAACCCTGATGCCGCACACCCGCATCCCGATGGTCGCGGATCCGGCCGACCCGACGGTCAGCGTGTGATAGGCCAGCGGGATGACCGGCAGAACGGGCCAGATCAACGGCAGCAGGAGGCCGAATGACATGATGCCGATCAGCACCATGCCGACGCCCACGGCAAACAGAATCACCGCGTCGATCAGATACGCGATCATCCGCTTAAGAATGATGCCGTCGTAAAGGGCGGGATCCTGCAGCCGGTCTGCAGCATCCGCCGGGCCGCGATACATGGTCAACACCGTCCGTGCGAAAGGCCAGCCCTTCAGATATGGCCGGGGCGGGCGGGGCGCAACCGGTAATGGCGGGCTATTGCGTGATTGGCGGCGGCAATGGGTTGTCCGAATGCGCGTCTTCCGGAACCTGGCGGCTCAGGACGATCACCACGCGCCGGTTCTGGGCCGCCGTCGGTTCGGCCCCGAACGCGGGCTCGGTATCGGCCTTGCCCAGCACGGTCTTGAAGCGCGCAGTGTCGATCCCGGTCGCCACCAGCGCCCGACGCGCCGCCTGGCTGCGGTCCAGGGACAGCTTCCACTTGCCCGATCCGTCCGGCTTGGTGAAGGGAGTCGCGTCGGTATGGCCGGTAATCGACACGCTGTTGGGCAGCCGCGCGACCACGGTCGAGACGAACAGGATGACCTGTTCCGCCAACGGCGTCAGCGCGGCGCTTTGCGGTTCGAACATGGGGCTGCGGTCGTGGTCCAAAAGCTGGATGCGCAGGCCGTCTTCGGTGACGTCGACCTTGACCGTGTCCTTCAGATCCTGGAGCTCGGGCGGCAGTTCGTCCAGGGCCGATTCCAACAGCCGCTTTGCCGTGTTGAACAGCCGTTCTTCGTCCACCGGGTCGATCTCCGAGACGTCCGACGAGATTTCCGGGACATCCTCGCCTTCGCCGCGCGCATCGGAGTCCAGGTCCTCGTCCGACGGGTCTTCCAGGTTGAGCGATTCCTTCGCCCCCGGTTCCGGAATCGGACCGGGATCGCTGACGGAAATGCCGCCGAACATGCCGTCGCTGCCGCTGGAGCCCTTGACTGCCCCGATCGGCTCGAAATAGTTGGAGATTCCATCCTTCTGCTCCTCGGTCGTCGCGTTCAACAGCCAAAGCAGCAGAAAGAAAGCCATCATTGCCGTGACGAAATCGGCATAGGCCACCTTCCAGGCGCCGCCGTGGTGGCTGTCGTCCTTGATCTTCTTCGTCTTGATGACGAGAGGTTGCGCCGCTTCGTCCGCCATATCGGTCGCCTCAGCCCGCGTCGCCCGGCGTGCGCCCGTCCGGAATCGGCGCCTCGCGCAGCAGGATGATCGAGATCCGCCGGTTGCGCTGCGACTTGGGATCCCGGCGCAGAAGGGGCTCGGTGTCGGCCTTGCCGATCACGGTGGTGATCCGCTCCTCGGGCAGGCCCGCATCGACCAGCCAGCGCCGGGTCGATGCGGCGCGGTCGCCGGAAAGCTCCCAGATGCCGTAATCCTGGTCGCGGGACCAGTCCGACTTCTCCGTGTGCCCGGCAATCCGGACCTTGTGGGGCAAGGTCACGATGATGTTGGCGACCAGCGCGATCAGGCGCTTGGCGCGCGGGGTCAGTTCGGCGCCATGCGGCGCGAACATCCCTTCCTTGTGGGTGTCCAGGATCTGGATTCGCAGGCCCTCGGGCACGACGTCGATGACCAGGTTCTTCTGAAGTTCCATCAGTTCCGGGGCGCCCTGCAGCGATTGCTGGATCGCTTCCTTGGCCCGGTTCAGAAGGTTCTCTTCCTCTTCGTAGTTTTGGACTTTCGACAGGTCCGGCTTGGTCTCATCCGCTTCCTCGGCGGTCTTGCGCCCCGGTTCGGCCTCTTCGGTTTCGGCGCCGAAGCTGGGAACCGGTATCATCACGGTGGGCGGCGAGCCCGCTGAGCGCAAGGCGCCTTCGCCCTCGACCGATAGGCCCTTCAGGGTCGCCCCCAGTCCGGTGTCCTCCTCGGACACGCCGATCGGCTCGAAAAAGTCCGAGATGCCGCGTTTCTGTTCTTCGGTGGTGACGTTCAACAGCCAAAGCAGCAGGAAGAAGGCCATCATTGCCGTGACGAAATCGGCATAAGCCACCTTCCATGCGCCGCCGTGATGTTCTGCCGCAAGCTTCTTCTTCCGCTTCAGGATCAGCGGCTCGACCGGTTCTTCCAGGGTGTCCGTCATGGGTCCGATTCACCGCGGCCGGGCAGGGGCCCAGGCCTAGACCGGCGGCAGGCCTTCGCAGGCCTCTTCGACCTCGGCAAAGGTCGGCCGCATGTGTTCGGCCAGCGCCTTGCGGGCGAATTCGACCGAGATCGCCGGCGCGTACCCCGAAAGGTGGGCCAAAAGCCCGGCCTTCAGGCACAGGAAGTAGGTGTGCTCTTCTTCCCGGATCGCCTTGACCGCGCCGGCCATCGGCGCGACGTACCCGTAACACAGCAGAATGCCAAGGAACGTGCCGACCAGGGCCGCGGCGATGAGGTCGCCCAGCACTTCCGGCGGTTCGCTGATCGCGCCCATGGTCTTGATAACGCCCAGCACCGCCGCGACGATGCCCAGACCGGGAAGGCCCTCCGCCATGATGGTCAGCGCGTGGCTGGCCTCGTGTTCGGCGTGATGGTGCAGTTCCAGCTCCTGGTCGATCAGCGTTTCCAACTCGTGCGGGTTGTCGGTCCCCATCGTGATCATGTGCAGGTAGTCGCACATGAAGTCCAGCGCATGGTGGTCGGCATGGAACTTGGGAAAGGCCTGGAAAGCGAGCTGTCATGCGGGTTCTCCACATGCTGCTCCACCGCCAAGGCGCCCTTTTGTTTGATCAGCTTGTAGACCTGGTACTGCATGGTCAGCAGTTCCAGATAGTCGTCCTTCTTGTATTTCGCGCCCTTGAAGATCGCGCCCATACCGCTCATGGCCCGTTTGATGGTCTTCATGGGATTAGCGATGATGAAGGCGCCGAGGCCGGCTCCGCCGATGATCACCAGCTCGAACGGCTGGTTCAGCACGCCAAGTTTGCCGCCCATGGCCATGTACCCACCCAGCACACAGCCGGTCACCATCACAATGCCGATTATGACAAACATCGAGCCTCGCCGGACTGGTTGCCCGGCACAGGCTGGGGCCCGTGCCGGAGAACACTTAGAGTGCGCGTATTGTTAGGCAATTCTGCGTTAAAGAAGTACAAATGGGCCTCGTCCAAAGCCTCCGACCGCACTAAATACCCTGCTGCCCATGCTAGATCGCCCATCTGCGCAGCCAACGCCGCCCCCTGTCTCCAGCCGGGAGTTCAGGGCGGCCTGCGGCAGGTTCGCCACCGGCATTACCGTCGTGACCGCGGTCGGAACCGATGGCCTGCCCGTCGGCGTCACCGTCAACTCCTTCAGCTCGGTGTCTCTGGACCCGCCTCTGGTGCTGTTCTGCCTGGACCGCGCGGCCCTGAGCTTTCCGGCTTTCGAGGGCGCAAAGGCGTTTGCGATCAATGTCTTGCGAGACGATCAGCAGGCTGTCTCGGTACGATTCTCCCAGCAAGGCGCCCAGAAATTTAACGATCTCGACACCAGCAGGTGGGAGACGGGCTGCCCCATCCTGGCGGGTTGCCTCGCCAACCTGGAGTGCCGGACGGAAGCGATCCATCCGGGCGGCGACCACATCATCGTGGTGGGGCGGGTGGTGCGTCTGGCCATCGGCGACGCGGGTCGCCCGCTGGTCTATTACGAAGGCGGGTACCGCGGGCTGGAGCCGCCGCGCTAGAGCCGATTTCCGCCTTCGCCGGCATGGCGGGGCGCTGCGCGTGCCCCGAACTGTTCGGTCAGGCGGCGTTCGAAATCCGCCGACGGCATCGGCTTTCCGAAGAAATATCCCTGGCACAGCGTGCCGCCGTGGCGGCGCAGGAAACCTGCCTGAACTTCCGTTTCCACGCCTTCGGCGACCGCGCTGGCGCCCAGTTCGCGGCCCAGCGCCAGGGTGCCGCGCAGGATCGGCGCATCGTCGTCCAGGGTAACGATGGCGGACGTGAAGGAGCGGTCGATTTTGATCGAATCGATCGTGAACCGCTCCAGGATGGCGAGCGAGGAATGCCCGGTCCCGAAATCGTCCAGCGCCAGCTTCACGCCCAGCGCTTTCAGCCCGGCCAGCGCCCTTTCCGACGCTTCGAGGTCGCGGGAGAGGATCTCTTCCGTCAACTCCAGGGTCAGACAGTGGGCCGGCAGGCCGGTGTCGCGCAGGGTGTTTTCCACCGTGTCCAGGAACTGCGGATCGACCAGCCAGCGTGTCGACACGTTCACCGCGGCCGTCAGCCTGGTATGGAACAGCTTGTTCCAGGTGACCGTTTCCCGGCAGGCCTGTCGCAGGATCAGACGGCTCATCGGGATCACCATCCCGGTCGCCTCGGCGATCGGCAGAAAGTAGCTTGGACCCAGAACCGTGCCGTCCTCGCGGGGCCACCGCGCCAGTGCCTCGGCACCCTGAATGCGCCCGGTCTTGATGTCGACGATGGGCTGGTAATAGGCAAGAAGTTCCCGCGCAGGCGGGCGCCGCCCGGAGTTCAGCCTCGACCTGCATCCGATAGCCCGAACGGTCGTCCTTGTCCGGGCTGAAGAAGGCGTAGGTCGAGCCGGTCATCTGCTTCGCCCTGGCCATTGCCTCCGCGCTGGCGCGGATCAGCGCCGCGCCTTCCACGGCGTGTTCGGGATACATGGCGATGCCGACGCTGACGCCCACATAGAACGACTGATCCTCGACATGGATCGGCTGGTTCAGGGCATTCATCACGCGCTGCGCCGCCTGCAATGCGGCCTCGGCGCCGTCGATCTCCTCCAGCATGATGGCGAATTCGTCGTCGCCGACCCGGCCGACGGTGTCGGATTCACGCGCGCATTGCCGGAGGCGCCGGGCAATCTCCTTCAACAGCAGGTCTCCGATCTCCGGACCGACCTTGCGGTTCATCGGATCGAAGCCGTCCAGGTCCAGGTACAACAGGGCAACACTGCGGTTGGCGCGCCGCGCACGGGCCAGGGCCAGCTGCAGACGGTCCTGGAACAGCAGCCCGTTTGTCAGGCCCGTCAGGCGGTCCTTGTGCGCCAGCCGGTCCAATTGGCGTCCGTCGTGCCGGCGCGCCAGATCCAGGGCGAGAAGCCCCGTCAGTTGGGCAAGCACGCGCTGGCCGGTCGCGTCCGGAAGGTTGTCGGCGGCCGAGAACGCAAGGCCGAGGGCGCCACGCAATCTGGCGCCATCGTGCAGCGGTACGATCACGCACGCCCCTTCGCCTTCCAGCAACCGCAGCAACTCGGACCCGGAATCGTCGGGCAGGTCTCCGGCGTCGCGAACGACGATTTGCTGCTGCAACGCAAGTCGGCTCCAGAGCCACGGGGTTTCGGCTGCCGACAGCGGTCGCGGGTAGGCGGCCGGCGCTTCGGGCTCGCTGGTCCAGTGTGCGCCGACCGACGCCGGGCCTTCGCCGTCTTTCGCGCAATACAGGACCGCGCGCGAGGCCCCCAGCGCAAGCCCGGCCAACCCGACGGCGGTTCCCCAGCCGCGTTCGGCCTCGTTGGCATCGCTGCGCAACAGGACCGCGACCAGCGGATCGAAGGGCAGTGGCGGTTCCTTGCCGTCCTCCAGCGCAGCGATGTCCTTCAGGTAGGCCTGCAAGGCCTGCTGAGCTGCGCGCAAAAGATAGCGGCGGGAAAGCCGTCCTTCCGCGGTGATGGCGTCGTCGGCGGCAAGCGCCGCGACATCCAGGCGCAGCGCCTGTCCGTCGCTTGCGGCGGTCGCTGCTGTCACGCGGGCCGAGTGCTGGAACACCAACGGTTCCCAGCCGAACACCTGGCCTGAGGCTTCGATTGTGTCGGTCTGCTGGCTCTGCCCCGGGATTGCGCCGTGGATCGTTACCCGACCCTGCAACAGGACAAAGACGTGATCGGCCGCCGCGCCGATCTTGAACAGACAATCGCCGGAATGGAAATCAACCTGCGTGCATGCCGAACCGAGCCCGGCAAGCGTGCCGTCGCTCAACGGCACTAGGTCCCCCATGGTCCTCATTGTCGCCGTGCCTTCCTTCTGGATGGACGACCCGGCCGGCCAACCGGCGGCCAGAGCGGCCTTTTGCAGGGCGCCGTCTGAACCGCCCCCGTTTCTGTGGCCATCCTGAACCGACATTCTTGACAAAAAATCAAGCGACAACAATGGGTTGCGTTAACCATGTTGGGCGGTCCCCGAGACCAGCGAGGGGCTGTAACCGGCCGCCTTCAGGCGGGTCATGATCTCACTGACATGCGCTGCATCGCGGGTTTCGACCATGACATCCAACTCGGCCTGCTTGACGGGAACGTCGTAGAACATGCGTTGGTGATTGACCTCCACGATGTTGCCGCCGGTCTCTCCGATATGCTCGGCAATCAGGCTCAAAGCGCCGGGCGAATCCTTGATCGCGACCCTGAGCCGGATCAACCGGCCTGCCCGGATCATGCCGCGCATCAGGATCGATGCCAGGATCCGTGCGTCGATGTTGGCGCCGCAAATCACAAGGCCGACGTTCCGGCCCATGAACCGCTCGCGGTTGGTCATCATCGCCGCCAGCGGCACGGCGCCGGCGCCCTCGGCCATGACCTTGCCGGTTTCCAACAGCGTCTGGACCGCCGTTTCGATCGCCGTTTCGTCGACCAGGAGGATGTCGTCCACCAGTCGTCTGACGATATCCTGCGTTAGGGTTCCAGGCGTCTTCACCGCGATGCCTTCCGCCAGCGTCTCGCCGCCGGAGGTCGGCTGCAGACCGTGCAGCGTCTGATACATCGACGGATAGAGGTCTGCCTCGACGCCGATCACCTCTATCGTCGGCTGTATTGCTTTCGCCACCGTGGCGATGCCCGAGATCAGGCCGCCCCCGCCGATCGGCACGATCAGGCAGTCGAGATCGGGCACGGCCTCCAGCATCTCCAGGGCGATGGTGCCCTGGCCCGCGATGATCTTTTCGTCGTCGAACGGGTGGATGTATGTCAGGCCCTGGTCGCGGGCCAACTCCTTGGCATAGGGCTCCGCTTCGTCGACAGTGGCCCCGTGCATCAGCACCCTGGCGCCGAATGCGCGGGTCTGCCCGATCTTTGTGAAGGGTGTTCCTTCGGGCATGACGATTGTGGCCGGCGCCCCCAGGCGTTGGGCATGCAATGCCACCCCCTGCGCATGGTTGCCCGCAGAGACCGCGATCACGCCCTTGCTTGCGTTGTGCCGGGCTGAGACTGTCCATCTTCACCAGGGCGCCGCGCACCTTGAAGGACCCGGTCCGCTGCAGCGTCTCCAGCTTGAGGAAGACCTCTGCCAAGAGCATTTCGGACAACGCCCCCGACCGGATCGTGGGCGTCTCGAGGATCGGCCCACGGATGGTCTTGCGTGCGGCGCGAACGTCCTCGATCGTGATCGACACCGTCCCCTCCCATGGGCAATGGGCGCCCAATTGTTGTCTTTATTGCACAGGGCGCAGCCGCAGCACACGCGCGCCGGCGGCCTCCAGCGTCGCCGGACTGCCGTCAAGTGTGAAGCTGACGCCGTCGCGCCGGCCAGTCAACAGGTCTCTGTAGTGATTCGACAGCGGGTGGCCGACCTGCCCTCCGGCCATGGCGAGGCGGCTGTTGCGGAGGTCGGAAAGATCGTAGACGGCGCGAAAGCCCGGCCCGTGAACGTGGCGGAACGGCGATTGGCCCGTGCCGCCCGCCGTGGTTCCCCGGTTGATGGTCTCGTCGCCGCCATCGGTCTCGATCGTAAGGTTGGTCAAGGCACCCAGGACGGGCACGCCGCCGAGCACCTGATGCTTGAACTGGGCGCGGTGTGCGTCGCCCCAGCGCCAGTCGGCAGGCCGGTCGCCAAAGCGGTCGGTCAGCGCGTCCACTGCTTCGTGCAGGGCATTCGCCATTGCCGTACCGGAGCTTTCCGGCGCCGTGGTGTCGCTGCGGTCGCACCATGACGGGTCGTCGCGCAGGGCGTGGATCAGGAAACCGGGCCTGCCGTGCCAGTAGTCGTCGAAGACCGGCCCGAGATCGTCCTTTGCCAGTTCGCGGACCAGCGCCCGCGACCAGGCCGCGTAGACCAGGGCGGCAGGCGAGTCCCGGTCCATGCGGAAATCCCACGTCGCCAGCAGATCCAGTGCCGCACGATCGCGTGCGTCTCCGGTTTGGACCGTCAACAGGAACGGCACCAGGGCTTCGGCGGTCGACGATCGCACGTCCAGCTGCAGGGCGATGCTGTCGACCGGCCGGTGATCGTGCGCCGGGTCGAGGACGGCAAGGATGCGTTCGGCGCGGAAGCCGGCCGGCCAGCGCCGGGTGATCAGGTGGGGGTACGCGTCGCCGACCAGTCGGTTGTTGGCGTTGACCAGCAGCCCGTTCGCCGGGTCGATCGCACGTGGGGCGGCGTCGGCCGGCACCCGTCCCAGCCAGACGGGCCCGGTGCGTCCCTCGGCCGGCAGGCTGCTGTCGCCGCTGCGCCGCACCGGCAGCCTGCCCGGTGCGATCAGGCCGATGCTGCCTTGTATGTCCGCGTACAGCACGTTCTGCGCCGGGGCGCCTAGCCCGCTTGCGGCTGCCGCGAAATCGACACCGTCGATCGCGTGGTTCATGGCGTAAAGGGCCGCGGCCGATCTGTCCTGCGCGTCGAAGTTGGTGGAGGCCAGGGCCAGCACCGTGCCGTCGGTCGCCGCCGCGTCCAGAACGTCGGAGATCACGGTCCCGTTGCGCGTCGGCCGCACGGCCAACGCGCGCGCGGCCTCGCCCTTGACCTGGATCGTCTCCGTCCGCACCGCGAACGCCGCAGGGCCGGTATCGGTCAGATAACGGCCCGGATCCTGCGTATCCACCGTCTCGACCACCAGATCCTCGGTGTCGGCATGGGTGGTGGTCATGCCCCATGCCACCCTGCCGTTGTGGCCCAGCAGGTGAAACGGGACGCCCGGAACGGTCACGCCCGCAATCTCCCAGTCGGGACTGACGATCCGGGCCAGGTACCAAAGACCCGGCGCGCCGAAGCCAAGGTGGGGGTCGTTGGCAAGGATCGGTTTGCCTGTCACGGTTCGGGCGCCGGCCAGCACCCAGGCGTTCGAGGCGCTGAACGAGATTGCCTCGCTGGGTATGGCGGCATGGAGGGCGGCGGCCGTATCCGCAAGGCCCGCGATGGTGGTCGGCTGCTGTCCGGTTTCGGTGCCCAGCAGGGCATCGACGCGGTCGGCGGGCAGTCGTTCCAGCATCCGCAGCCGCAGCAGTTCCTCGCGCCAGTTGTTTGCCAGGCGCATGCCCATCAGGCGTCCCCAAAGCACCGAATCTGCCGCTTGCCACGGTTCCGGCCGGTAGCCCAATGCGGTGAACTCGGGCGGCAGGGGGCCCGTGCGGGCCGCCAGATAGGCATTGACGCCGGCGGCGTAGGCGTCAAGCCCCTGGCGGACGGGGGCGGGCATTGCGTCCGCCTGCTGGACCGCCAGCCGATGCAGCCCCAGCACCCTGAAGAACCGGTCGATTTCGACGGTCCGCGCGCCCAGTACCTCCGACAGACGGCCGGCTGCCAGGCGGCGCAGAAAATCCATCTGCCACAGCCGGTCTTGGCCGTGCACATAGCCAAGCGCGAAATAGGCGTCCGGTTCGCTGGCGGCGAAAATGTGGGGCACGCCCCTGGCGTCGCACAGGATTCTGACCTCCTGCGAGGGGCCGTTGACCAGAACCGTCCCCTCATGCTCGGGCAGCGATGCCGCCACCCAGGCCGCCGCCGCACCAACCGCCAGGACGGCCAGCAGCAGGACGGCGGCCCCGACCCATGCCGCGATCCGGCGGACCCGCCGGGTCATCCGGGGCTTCCCCCGGGCGACCCGGTTGCGGACATCGATGCAGACATGGTCCTCTTTCGCATTTGCTGGGCGGCCATTATGTGTTCTTCGACGCCGGTGCAGTCAATCCGGGCGGTGCGGCGGATTGACGGATCGGAAACGACGGATCGGGGCGAGTGACATAGGTATGAGAATCGACAGCGTGCGGTGCGTCTCCGCCGGCGGCTTCCACAATCTGGCCTATGCGGAGTGGGGCGCGCCTTCGGCCGGCCGAACCGTTTTTTGCGTTCACGGACTGACCCGCACCGGTCGGGACTTCGACCGGTTTGCCGGGGCATTGGAGGACCGCTTCCGCGTGGTCTGTCCCGACGTCGTTGGACGCGGCGCCAGCGACTGGCTGCGCGATCCAGGCGGCTATGGCTTCACCCAGTATGTCAACGACATGACCGTCCTGCTGGGCCGGATCGGCGCCGACCGCGTCGATTGGGTCGGCACGTCCATGGGTGGGTTGATCGGCATGATCATGGTGGCCGCCGACAACAGCCCGATCGAACGGCTGGTGCTGAACGACGTGGGACCGTTGGTTTCCAAACAGGGTCTGGAACGTATCAGGGCGTACCTGGAGACAGAGTGGGCGTTCGACACCGCCGCGGAGGCCGAATCCCACGTCAGGGCGGTCTATGCGCCGTTCGGCACCTTGGGCGACGACGAGTGGCGCCACATCGTCGAACACAGCGTCCGGCGCGGTGAGGACGGAACCTGGCGGATGATCTTCGACCCGGGAATCGTTGAGCCGATGAAACAGGAACCCGTCGAGGACGTTGATCTTTGGCCGCTTTACGACAAGATCGCCTGTCCCGTTCTGCTGGTCCGGGGCGCCCAGTCCGACATCGTGACCCCGGAAGTTGCCGCAGAGATGACGCAGCGCGGTCCGCGCGCTGATGTGATCGAGTTTGCCGATTGCGGGCATGCGCCGACGCTCATGCCGGCAGAACAGATCGCCGCCGTTCGGGAGTGGCTGATTGGCTGAGAACTTCAAGGCCGCGACCGGCGAAGCGCCATTTCGTCCGCGGGCGCCCTGGTGGGGCGGCGATCTTCAGACAATGCGGAACTTCCTGGTCGTCGAGTGGAAGGGCATCGACACGGGCGACCTGGCCGTGCGCCGCTTGGACCTGCCGATGCGCGACGGCAGCGGCGACCGGCTGGTCGGCGAATTCAGCCCCGGCCGCGAGGACCGTCCCCTGATCCTTCTGATCCACGGCCTGACGGGATGCGCCACCTCCAGCTACATGGTCTTCAGCGCCCGCCACTTTCGCCGCCTCGGCTACCCGGTCCTTCGGTTGTCCATGCGCGGGGCAGGGCCGTCGCGCGCCGTCAGCCGATCCACCTATCACGCGGGCCTGTCGGAAGACATAGCCGATGCCCTGGCCGCCATCCGGGATCGGGTCGGCCCGGAAGGGGTCGTTCCGGTCGGCTACTCCTTGGGCGGCAATATCCTGTGCCGCTACCTGGCCCGCCAGGTCTCCAGCGATGTTCGGGCAGCCGTGATCGTGTCGGCACCCATCGATCTGAAGGCGACGGCGCGCCGCTTCATGGAGTCACGAAACCTGCTTTATCACCGCTGGCTACTGGGCCGCATGAAGCAGGACATCCTGGGGACGACACTCACCGACGAAGAAAAGGCGGCAGTCCGCACCGCGCGGACCGTGTACGAATTCGACGACTATTTCGTGGCGCCACGATTCGGCTTTGGCGATGCGGAGACCTATTACCGTCGCTGTGCCGGCATGCGTCTTCTTCCGGACATCAACATCCCGACCTTGGTGATCCACGCCCGGAACGATCCGTGGATCCCGTTCGAGCCCTACGCGGCTTTCGACTGGCAATCGAACCCGCATGTCACGCCACTGTTGCCGCCGGGCGGAGGGCATGTGGGATTCCATCAGGTCGGAGACAACGTCGCCTGGCACGACCGCATGATCGAGAGGTTTTTGACGGAAGTCGTTGTATGAAAGCCGTTTTATGCCGGAAGGACGGAGATTCGATCCGGATTTGGCTAACCGGCTGAATTTCCTCGATCAACGTTCAGTCCTCAGGCTTCAGTCTCGCTGCTGTGATCTATAGAACATATATATAAAACAATAGGATAGAGGGCGTTTCTAAACCAATTCCCTGTATATAAAGAAATGCTAAATTTAATCCAAAATTAACCAGATCGGGTTAACGCTTTGCTTGGACTGGAGTCGGAGCAAAGCATGCCGAGTCATTGCCGCATTACAGGCTTTGCCTTGCGTATCGCCCTCATGGCGATGGGGGCGGCGTGCGCCTTCACGGTCGCGGTCCGGGCGCAGCCGGTCGACCTGTCCGCCTATGGCATCGACCTGTCGGCCTACGGAAATGCCGAGGAACCGCATCGCCACCGGGTGACGGTGGGGCTCTCGCCCGCGTTTCCTCCTTTCCATCAGATCAACGACTCCGGCGAGCTTACAGGCTTCAGTATCGATCTTCTGGACGAGGTTGAAAGCCGTACGAACCTGATGTTCGACTACCGGGTCTTCGACAGCTGGCCCGAGGCGCTGGCCGCGCTGCGGCAAGGGACCGTCGATGTGCTGCCGAGCCTCGCGGTCACCAGAAAGCGTGCCGGGTTCGCCTTGTTCTCAACACCCGTAGCCGACGACACCGTTTCGTTGTTCCTGCGTGCCGACACGACCGCGGTGGACGGGCTGGACGACCTTTTGGGACTGACGGTTGCGGTCGTCGTTGGAGACGTCGGTCAGGGCTTTTTGGGCGGTCGATCCGACATGACGGTTCGGGCATTCGCGAGTGTTCCCGACGCCCTGGTGGCCCTCTTGTCCGACGAGGTTGACGGCCTCGTGTTTCCCCGGACCGTTGGATTGCTTTGGGCCAAACGCGTTGGGCTGGAAGACCGGATCAGGTTCGCAGACAAACCTGTCACCGAGTTGCGCCGTGCCGTCGCGGTGCGCGTCGATGCGCCGGAACTGGCATCCGTCATCCACTTGGCGGTGTCGGATACGGTCCAATCGGAGGTTTATGAGGGCATCCATGCAAAGTGGTTCGGCGACCACAAGGGCTATTGGACGGTACAACGGCTGAGCTGGGCAACCGGCGCGGCGCTTGTCCTTGTGGCGGTGATGGCGTCTTGGCGCTACGCCTCGGTCGTCAAGCTCAATCGACGGCAGCGGGAAGCCCTTGCCCGGCTGCAGGACGCGATGCAGGAATTGATGCTGGCCAAGGAAGAGGCGCAGCTTGCCAACCGGACAAAGGACACCTTCCTGGCGCATATGAGCCACGAACTGCGGACGCCGCTGAATTCGATCCTCGGTTTTTCCGAGTGCATTTCCAACCAGATCTTCGGCAAGGTGGGCCGTACCGAATATCTCGAATATGCCGGGTACATCCACGACGCGGGAGGGCATTTGCTCAGCCTGATCAACGACCTGCTGGACATTGCGAAGATCGAGGCGGGTCAGCAGACGATCTCCGAGGAGATGATCTGCCTCGGCGAGGCGGTGTCCCGCTGCGTCGAGATGGTGCGGGGCAGGGCACTGCAGGCGAAGATCCGGATCAGCGCCGAGGTGCCGGACACCCTGCCCAGGCTCTACGCAGACCCACGGGTCTGCAAGCAGATCATGCTGAACCTGCTGTCAAATGCGATGAAGTTCACGCCGGAGGGCGGCGAGGTGTCCGTCAGCGTCGGCTGCACCGACGGTAGCATCTGGCTGCAGGTTGCCGACACCGGCTGCGGCATCCCGGCCGAGCAGATCCCCGAGATCATGAAGCCGTTCCGGCAGGTCGAGGACCCCCTGATCCGGCGCCACGAGGGCACGGGGCTTGGCCTTTGCCTGGTCGACAACCTGATCAAGATCCACGGCGGGTCGTTCGAAATCGAAAGCGAGGTCGGCGTCGGCACCGTGGTGACGGTGCATTTCCCGCCGAACCGGACCGGGCCGGTTTCCAAGGACGACAGCCAGCAGGCCGCCAAGCGGCAGGCGGCATAGCCCGACCGTTCTGTCTCGGATACGTCAGCCCGTCCGGCTGGCCTTCAACTGCCGGGCCGCTTCCAGCGCGAAGTAGGTGAGAACAGCGTCGGCGCCGGCCCGTTTGAAGGCGATCAGCGACTCCATCATCGCATCGGTTCCGTCGAGCCATCCATGGCCGGCGGCGGCCTTGATCATCGAGTATTCGCCGGAGACCTGGTAGACGAAGGTCGGAACCCCGAAGGTGTCCTTAACCCGTTGGACAATGTCCAGATAGGGCATGCCGGGCTTGACCATCACGATGTCGGCGCCTTCGTCCAAGTCCTTGGCGACCTCGCGAAGGGCCTCGTCCGAGTTGGCGGGGTCCATCTGATAGGTTCGCTTGTCGCCCTTCAGGACACCGCCGGATCCCACGGCGTCCCGGAACGGGCCGTAGAACTTGGAGGCGTACTTGGCCGAATAGGCGAGAATGCGGGTCTTATCGAACCCAGCCTCGTCCAAGGCCTGCCTGACGGCGCCGATGCGGCCGTCCATCATGTCGGACGGGGCGACGGTATCGCAGCCGGCTTCGGCCTGCACCAGGGCTTGGCGGACCAGTACCTCGACGGACTCGTCGTTCAGGATCTCGTTGCCGCGCATCAGCCCGTCATGGCCGTGCACGGTATAGGGGTCCAGGGCGACGTCGCAGATCACCATCAGTTCGGGCAGGGCCTGCTTGACCGCTCGGACGGCCCGGTTGACCAGGTTCTCGGGGTTCAGTGCCTCGGCCGCGTCTTCCGACTTGAGCTCCGGCGGGGTCTGCGGGAACAGGGCAATGGCTGGAACACCCAGTTCCAACGCGGTTTCGGCCTCGCGCGCCAGGCGGTCGACCGACAGCCGCTGCACGCCGGGCATGCTGTCGATCGGTTCGGAACGATCGTTTCCCTCGGTGACGAAAACGGGCCAGATCAGGTCGCCGGCGCTGAGCGCCGACTCCGCGACCAGCCGCCGGACGGCGTCGCCGTCGCGGTTTCTGCGCATGCGCGCCCTGGGATATCGCCCGAAGAATATGTTCTGCATTGAAAAGGACTGGCCCGTTCGAACGCTGTTATGACGCCGGAGTGTAGAAAACCCGGCGGGGCAAGGAAAGGGCCGGCCCGCTGGGGGCCGGCCCTGGGCATTTCAGCCTTGGCGGACGGCTATTCCGCCGCCTGAACGACCTCGCCCGCGGCGTCCAGCGCCCGGGTCAGGTCCTCCAGGATGTCGTCGATATGCTCGATGCCGACCGACAGGCGGACATAGCCGTCGGAAACGCCGGACGCGAGCTGCTCCTCACGGTCCAGCTGGCTGTGCGTCGTGGTCGCCGGATGGATCGCCAGCGAGCGTGCGTCGCCGATGTTGGCGACATGGTAGAACAGACGCAGCGCATCGATGAAGCGACGGCCCGCCTCCAGGCCGCCCTTCAGCTCGAAGCCGACCAGCCCGCCGTAACCGCCCTCGAAGATCGCGTCGGCGCGCCGTTTCTCTTCGCCCGACTTCAGGCCGGGATAGGTCACCGTCGACACTTCCGGATGAGTGGCCAGGAACTGGGCTACGGCACGGGCATTGCGGCAATGCTCGCGGAACCGCAGCGGCAGGGTTTCAAGACCCTGGATGAAATGGAACGCGTTCTGCGGGCTCATCGCGCAGCCGAGGTCGCGCAGCAGGGTGACCCGAGCCTTGATGATGTAGGCGATGGGGCCCAGCGGCTTGACGGCTTCGGTCCAAACCGCGCCGTGGTAGGACGGGTCGGGCGTGTTCAGGGCCGGCTGGCGTTCCTTCAGGTCTTCCCAGGGGAAGTTGCCGCCGTCGATGATGACGCCGCCGATGGATGTCCCGTGTCCGCCGATGTATTTGGTGGTCGAATAGACCACGATCGCCGCGCCGTGTTCCAGCGGCTTGCAGATGATCGGCGAGGCGGTGTTGTCCATGATCAAGGGGACCCCGAATGAACGCCCGATCTCTGCCACTTCGGCGATCGGGAAGGCGGTCAGCTTGGGGTTCGGCAGGGTTTCGGCATAATAGGCCCGGGTGCGGTCGTCCGTTGCGGTCCGGAACCCTTCGGGATCGGCCGGGTCGACGAACCGGACCTCGATGCCCTGGTCCTTCAACGTGTTTGCAAACAGGTTCCACGTCCCGCCGTAGAGGTCTGTCGAGGAAACGATATTATCGCCTGCCTTGGCCAGGTTCTGGATCGCCAGGGCGGTCGCCGCCTGACCGGACGACAGCGCCAATCCGGCGACGCCGCCTTCCAGGGCCGCCAGGCGTTTTTCCAGAACGTCCACCGTCGGGTTCATGATCCGGCTGTAGATGTTGCCAAGTTCCTTCAGCGCGAACAGGTTCGCGGCATGTTCGGTGTCGCGGAACTGGTAGGACGTGGTCTGGTAGATCGGCACCGCGACCGCACCTGTCGTCGGGTCGGCACGGTAGCCAGCATGCAGAACCTGGGTCTGCGGGTTCGTGGATGTGAGTTCGGTCGTATCGGCCATGATGAAGCCCTCCTTGTTCGTCAACCGTTGTCGAGGGGCCCCATCGGCTCTTTAGCTTTTGGTCACGCGGAGCAAGCTGCCCCTCTCAAATCGCCGTGGGCCCGTTTCGGGCGGGCCAGACCCAAATCTTTGTCAAACAACAAAAAACCGCCACAGACGACTGTCGCAGCGGTTTCTTCCGCTCGCTTTAGCCGCATTTCTTAAGCGCCCGCAAGCTGAGACTCAAATCGGCGCCTGGAGCCTTTTAAACGCGACGCTGCTTGGTGCGTCAAGCGAAATCGTGGACCTGGGCCGGCTGCCGACTAACATGGGCGGTCGCCGCGCCGGGCGCGCGCGATCGGGTGCGAGACGGGGACGGCAATGGCCCAGGAGCTGAAGGAATGGTTTAACCCGGTCTTCTTCCAGGGGCTGGGCGCGCGTCTTCGGGCGGCCTGTCCGGAATTCGATGCGGCGGGATTTGCATCCCAGGCGGCGCGCGACCTCGATAGCCTCAGCCTGACCCAGCGCATGACCGCCACTGCCGAGGCGGCGCGGGCACACCTGCCGGGAGATTTCCGGGACGCCGTGGAGATCCTGAAGCGGGTGGCGCCGGCCTATCGGGGGCAGTTCGCCGGCATGTTCATGTGCGAGTTCGTCGCAACCTACGGACAGGACGACCGCGACTTTGCGCTGGAGGCGCTGGCCGAGCTGACACGCCACTTCAGTGCCGAATTCGCGGTCCGGCACTTCCTGGCTGCGGACTTCGACCATACGATCGGCGTGATGACCGGCTGGGCCGGGGACCCCGATCCGCACGTCCGACGGCTGGCCAGCGAGGGAAGCCGGCCGCGGCTGCCCTGGTCCTTCAACCTCACTCGGCTGATCGAGGACCCGACGCCGGTCAGGCCGATCCTGGACCGGCTGAACCGCGACCCCTCAGCCACCGTACGCAAGTCGGTCGCCAACCACCTGAATGACATTTCCAAGGACCATCCCGATTTGATGCTGGACTGGGTGTCCGAATGGGACCTGTCCGACCCGCATGCGGCCTGGATCGCCAAGCATGCGGCACGGTCGCTGATCAAGCGGGGCGACCAGCGTGCGTTCGGCCTGTTCGGGTTTACGGCGGCGCCCGATCTGACGATCGAGGATTTCCGGATCCGCCCCGGCAAGATCACGATCGGCGAAGATGCAACGGTTTCCTTCACCCTGGTTTCCACGTCCGCCCGGGATCAGAAGCTTGCGGTCGACTACGCGGTGCACTTCGTCAAGAAGTCCGGCAAGACCAGTCCGAAGGTCTTCAAGCTGAAGGAACTGGTCCTGGGCGCCGGCGAGCGCCGGACGATGTCCCGGCGCCATCGTTTCGTCGACCGCACCATCCGCACCCACCATGCGGGCGAACACCGGATCGTGCTGACGGTGAACGGCCACGTCGTTGCCAGCGGCAGCGTCAGGCTTGTTCGGGTTTGACTGGTTCCGACACCCCACTATGATCGCCGCCGACGACCGTCGAGGATCTTCATGGATTTCCAGCTGACCGCCGAACAGCGGGCATTTCAGGACATGGCCCGGGATTTCGCCGCGGCCGAGATGGCCCCGCACGCCGCCAGGTGGGACGAGGAATCCATCTTTCCGGTCGAGACCCTGCGTCAGGCGGCCGGCCTGGGGCTGGCGGGGATCTATTGCGATCCCGAGCATGGCGGGTCCGGCCTGGGGCGGCTCGACGCGACCATCGTCTTCGAGGAGCTGGCCGCGGCCTGCGTGTCGACCGCCGCGTATCTGTCGATCCACAACATGACGGCCTGGATGGTTGACCGGTTCGGCGATGACGCGCAGCGGCGCCGATGGTTGCCGGACCTTCTGCGCTGCGCCCGGTTCGCCTCTTGCTGCCTGACCGAGCCCGGTTCCGGCTCGGACGCGGCATCGCTGAAGACCCGGGCCGTGCGCGACGGCGAGCATTACGTCGTCAACGGCTCCAAGGCCTTCATTTCGGGCAGCGGGGTCAGCGATCTTTATGTCGTCATGCTGCGCACCAGCGGCGAGGGACCGAACGGCATATCCTGTCTGGTCGTCGAGAAGGACACGCCGGGGTTAGGCTTCGGCGCCCAGGAGAAGAAGCTGGGTTGGCACTCGCAGCCGACCGCCGCAGTGGTGTTCGAGGATTGCCGGATCCCGGTCGCCAACCGCCTTGGCAAGGAGGGCGACGGCTTCAAGATTGCCATGCAGGGACTGGACGGCGGCCGCCTCAACATCGGGGCCTGTTCGATCGGCGGCGCACGGGCGGCAATGGACCATGCGCGCGGCTATATGCTGGAGCGGCGCCAGTTCGGCAAGCCGCTTGCCGAGTTCCAGGCACTGCAGTTCAAGCTGGCGGATATGGCCACGGATCTGGAGGCGGCGCGGCTTATGGTGCGGCAGGGCGCCGCCATGCTGGAACGCGGCGATCCCGAGGCAACCATGGCCTGTGCCATGGCCAAGCGGTTCGCGACGGATGCCGGCTTCCGGGTGTGCGACCAGGCGCTGCAGCTGCACGGCGGCTACGGGTATCTCCGCGACTTCCCGATCGAGCGCTTCCTGCGCGATGTGCGGGTGCACCAGATCCTGGAAGGCACCAACGAGATCATGCGCCTGATCATCGCCCGCCGGCTGCTCAAGCAATGACCGAGCCGATTCGCTTCGATCACCGCGGCGGCGTCGGCGGCGTGACGCTGAACCGGCCGCGGGCGCTGAACGCGCTGACGCTGGACATGATCGTCCGGTTCGACGCCCAGCTGACCTCCTGGGCCGACGACGACGAGATCAGGGCGGTGCTGATCGAAGGAGTCGGCGGCAAAGCCTTTTGCGCCGGCGGGGATGTCCTGGCGGTCTATCACGCCGGCCAGGAGGGGGGCGCCCTGGCGGCCGACTTCTTCCGGAGCGAATACACGCTGAACCGCCGGATCCATGCTTTTGCAAAGCCCTATGTCGCGCTGCTGGACGGGATCACCATGGGCGGCGGGGTGGGCGTCTCTATTCACGGCGGATTCCGGGTCGTTACCGAAAACCTGATGTTCGCCATGCCGGAGACGGGCATCGGCCTGTTCCCGGATATCGGGGCATCCTGGTTCCTGCCGTGCTGCCCGGGCCAGACCGGCACCTATCTGGGATTGACCGGCGCGCGCCTCAAGGCGCCCGACGCGATGGCGCTGGGTCTCGGCACGCACTTCATCCCCGCCGCGCGGCTGCGCGACCTGGAGGTCGCACTGTACGGCGCGTCCTGGGGCGACGGGCCGGCGCACGAGACGGTCCGGCAGGTCTTGGATCGGTTCAGCGAGCCTGCCGGTCCGGCACCCTTGGCCGCGCATTTCGACGTCATCGACCGCTGTTTTGCGCTCGACAGCGTCGAACAGATCGTCGCCGCCCTGGAGGCGGACGGGTCGGAGTTTGCCGCGCAGACGTTGGAGGTCATGGCGACCAAGTCTCCCACCGCATTGAAGGTCGCCCTGGCGCAGTTGCGCCGGTCCGGCGGCTTGTCGTTCGACGAATGCATGACCATGGAATACCGCCTGAGCCAGGCTTTCATGGCAGGCAAGGATTTCTACGAGGGCATCAGGGCGCTGTTGGTGGACAAGGACAAGCGCCCGGTCTGGTCGCCGGCGACATTGGCGGCGGTGACCGACCGGATTGTGGAACAGCACTTCAACAGCCTCGGTCATCGCGACTTGCGGTTTCCAGACTGACCGGCGCCGGCACGGGCGCGCGGACCGGGTCAGCATCGAACACGGGAGAGACGGGTATGGCGACGATCGGCTTCATCGGTCTTGGGAACATGGGCGGTCCGATGGCCGCCAACCTGCTGGCGGCGGGAGAGACGGTAAAGGCCTTCGATCTGTCCCAGGCGGCACTGGACCAGGCCGTGTCGGCGGGCGCGGCCCGGGCCGGCAGCGCGGCCGAAGCGGCCCTGGACAGCGAGATCGTCATCACCATGCTGCCCGCCGGTCAGCATGTGCGCGGGGTCTATGAGGGCGAGGTGTTCGGGCATGCGCCGGCCGGAAGCCTGATGATCGACTGTTCCACGATCGACGTGGAGACCTCACGGGCGGTGCACGCGGCCGCGGCCGAGGCCGGGTTCGCCATGGTCGATGCCCCGGTGTCGGGCGGCGTGACCGGCGCGGAGGCGGCCACCTTGACCTTCATGTGCGGCGGCACCGATGCGGCCTTCGCGCGCGCCCGGCCGCTGTTGGAACGGATGGGCAAGACGATCGTGCATGCCGGCGGCCCGGGCAACGGGCAGGCCACCAAGATCTGCAACAACATGATGCTGGGCATCCAGATGATCTCCGTCTGCGAGGCCTTCGGCCTAGCCGACCGGCTGGGGCTGGAGCGGCAGAAGCTGTTCGACATCTCCGCGGCGGCATCCGGTCAGTGCTGGTCTCTGACGACCTACTGCCCGGTCCCGGGTCCGGTCCCGTCGGCGCCCTCCAACCGGGACTATGCCCCCGGGTTTACCGCCGCGATGATGCTAAAGGACCTGAAACTGTCCCAGACCGCGGCCCAGACGGTCGACGCTTCGACCCCGCTGGGGGCCGCGGCAACCGCGCTTTACAGTCTTTATTGCAATGAAGGCCAGGAGGGCGTGGACTTTTCGGGAATAATTAAGATGATACATGGTGAAAATTATTAAGAATTCTCTGCATACCATCAGGGTTGATACGGTGAGAATTCGTTAATAGTGTAGTCCCGGGTCAGTCGAAAACTGAATGAGTGTGCGCCGTGAAGGACGAGTACCTTGAAGCGATAAGGCTGATTGAGCGCTTGCATCGTCAGTTCCTGGAGGTGGTCAAAGGAGAAATCGACCGCCTTGGCATTCGCGACATCAACAACGTCCAGACCTTGATTCTGTACGATATCGGCGAGGACGAGTTGACCGTCGGCGAGCTGACGCACCGCGGCTACTACCTCGGCTCCAACGTGTCCTACAACGTTCGCAAGCTGGTCGAGAACGAGTATCTCCTTCAGGAGCGTTCGACTCACGACCGGCGTTCGATTCGGGTGCGGCTGTCCGACAAAGGACTTGCTCTGTGCAACCAGATCGACGAGGTGTTCGACGGACACTCGGCGAAGCTGGCCGATACGGGTATCGCGTCTGAGGAGCTGCAGTCCGCCGCCACCGTGCTCAAGCGGCTGGAGCGGTTCCTGCTGGCGGCGTTCGGCTACGGCCCGGCGCGTTAGGCGCCGCCACCGCGCGTTCCGCGCATAGCGCCAGATGCAGACGAGGCCCTGCTTGCGGGGCCTCTTGCCTTTTCCGGCCAAAGCAAAACCGCCGCCCGAAAAGGGGGGCGGCGGTATGCGTTCGACAACCTGTCTTGCGGATTACGTGCTGGTGAAGGCCTGAATGCCCGTTTGGGCCCGGCCCAGGATCAGCCCGTGGATGTCGTGGGTGCCCTCGTAGGTGTTGACGGCTTCCAGGTTCATGACGTGGCGGATCACGTGGTACTCGTCGGCGATCCCGTTGCCGCCGTGCATGTCCCGCGCGACCCGCGCGATGTTCAGAGCCTTGCCGGCCGAGTTGCGCTTGATCATCGAGATCAGCTCAGGCGGGCACCGATTCTCGTCCCGCAGGCGTCCCGCCCGCAGAACCGCCTGCAACCCGATCGAGATCTCCGTCTGCATGTCGGCGAGCTTCAGCTGGATCAGCTGGTTGGCGGCCAACGGCCGACCGAACTGATTTCGGTCCAGCACGTAGCTGCGTGCCGCGTGCCAGCAGAATTCCGCCGCGCCCAGGGCGCCCCAGGCGATGCCGAAGCGGGCGCTGTTTAGGCAGCCGAACGGGCCTTTCAATCCCCGCGCATGGGGAAGCAGGTTTTCCTCGGGAACGAAGACTTCGTCCATCAGGATCTGTCCGGTGATCGAGGCCCTGAGCGAGAACTTGCCCTTCAGTTCCGGCGTTTCCAGCCCCTGCATGCCGCGTTCGAGAATGAAGCCGCGAATCACGCTGCTGTCGTCCTTTGCCCAGACGACCATGACGTCGGCGATCGGGCTGTTGGTGATCCAGGTCTTCGATCCCGACAGCCGATAGCCGCCGTCGACCCGGCGTGCGCGGGTCTTCATCGACCCGGGGTCGGATCCGGCGTCCGGTTCGGTCAGGCCGAAACAACCGACCGCGTCGCCGGTTGCCAGTTTCGGCAGAAAACGCCGGCGCTGGTCTTCGGTGCCGTAGGCGTGAATCGGGTGCATCACCAGGCTGGACTGGACCGACAGGGCCGAGCGATAGCCGCTGTCGACACGCTCGACCTCCCGCGCCACCAGGCCGCAGGAAGTGTAGTTGACGCCTGCGCAGCCGTAGCCGTCTATGGTCATGCCCAACAGGCCAAGCTGACCCATCTCGCGCATGATCTCCCGGTCGAAGGTGCCATGGCGATTCGCCTCCAGGATCCCCGGCATCAGGCGTACCTGGGCGAACTGGTGGGCCGTGTCGCGGATCATCCGCTCTTCCTCACTCAACTGTTCGTCGAGCAGGAAGGGATCGTCCCATTTCAGCGGTGCGGCGGGCGTCTCCGGCCGGCGGGCCTGTTCGCGGGCTCTCGCTTCGTGGGGTTTTGCAGGGTTAAAGCCTGTCATTTCTTGGCTCCACTGACATCGAAACACCGGGGTGTTTTGTAAAAGAATTGTTAACATGCAGCAAAGCCGCATGGCGGTCAGCCCACACTCTCTCGCTGACCGTACGTGCCAGAACGATCAAAACCAGCATTTAGCATACCACAAAGACCGGGATTTGGTTAGTGAAGGACAGCAAACTGCCGGAAGGGGCGTTGATAGAGTTCGTATCGCAGGGGGACTACGTCAAGGTCTCGGCCGTGGATCCGGTCACCAAGACCGAGGTGTCCATCGTCGGCGATCCCGCGGCGGGCGAGGCGACCCTGAAGCGCATTGCGGTAAAGAAGCTGAAATACGTCCTCGGCAAGCGAAAGCCGCGGCGCAGGCCGAAATCGCAGAGTGGCTGGGATTTTTGAGCTTTCGCCGCGGCGCCGTCAGACCCGGCGGCCGTTGCACCCAAGCCCGATCTTCTTCGCAAAGGCCGACCGCTGTGCCGCATAGTTCGGCGCCACCATCGGATAGTCCGACGGCAGGCCCCATTTCAGGCGGTACTGCTCGGGACTGAGATCGTAGTTGGTCCGGAGATGGCGCTTCAGCATTTTCAGCTTCTTTCCGTCTTCCAGGCAGATCAGATAGTCCGGCGTCACGGACTTCTTTACCGGCACCGCTGCCCGGCTGCGGCGGCCCTTGCGCCCTTCGGCTTGCCCGTCTCCGAGGCCTTGGAGCGTGCCGTAGACCGCCTGGATGATGTCCGGCAGTTCGTCGGATCCGCAGTGGTGATTGCCCACATAGGCCGAGACAAGATCGGCCACCATCGCAAGCAACCGGTCGGACGACACGGCGCGCGCGTCTTGTTCACTCATGGTATTCCCACCCCAGTCCTAGACCTCCCAATACGAAAAAATGAACATGGAACTCAATCGAGAGTCAACAAGAGCCGAAGAAAAAAGTGAATAATGCGGAGTCCGATTATTACGCCACATTGACAGACCTGAAGCTCTTGTTGAGCAAAGCCCGAGATATATGCATAACAGTGCGGCCGGCTACCAGATCATGTGTCCTTGCGACGGCGCAATTGCGCAAATGGGGTACGGATACCATTTCGGGCGACGCCGATGCAGGGCCAGCCCACCGCGGCGATCCGAAGAGTGACTCGATAATTTGTGTTGGACTGGCACCCTGCCGCGAGATGTGGTATGCGAGCCGACAGCGGAGTGCCGGTTCGCAAGGGGCGGGGCCGGCGCGCCGAATGGAGGCTGAGGGGCTCCCCATTCGGTTGCCGCGGGGCGTATGGCGGCAGGCCGGTGACGGTCCTGCGACTGAGGTGAAATGACGGATCGCAAACCGGAAAAAACCGTTGCGCTGGCATCCGACCATCGGGGCGTGGCCTTGCGGCGTGCCTTGGCGGAGGAGCTGCGCGCCCGAGGCCTGACGATCGTCGATCTCGGCGCCGACGGCGATGATTCCGTCGACTATCCGGATTTTGCCGATGCACTGGCGACCACTCTGGACACCGGCCGCGCCGACTGGGGCATTCTGGTTTGTGGGACGGGCATCGGGATCTCGATTGCCGCCAACCGTCATCCGCATGTGCGCGCCGCTTTATGCCGCGACGCGAACGACGCGTGGATGGCGCGGCTGCATAACGACGCCAACGTGATCGTGTTCGGTGCAGCCAGTACCGACGAAGACCAGGCGCGTCAGTGCCTGTCCGTGTTCCTGGAGACCGCCTTTGAGGGCGGCAGGCATCAAAGGCGGGTGGCGAAGATGTCGCCGCTCAAGGAGAACTCTGTTTAGCGCGTGAGGACGAAGGATTTCATGTCGCAGGCCACTGCATCTTCAGACTTCATCGGCTTCGATCGCCTGTTCAGCGAGCCGCTGGAGGAAAGCGACCCGGAACTGTTTGCCGCGATCCGGGCGGAGCTTCGCCGTCAGCAGGACCAAGTGGAACTGATCGCATCGGAGAACATCGTTTCGCGCGCCGTCCTGCAGGCGACGGGATCGGTTCTGACCAACAAATATGCCGAGGGCTATCCCGGCCGCCGCTATTACGGCGGTTGCGAATTCGTGGACGATGCCGAGGAATTGGCGATCGAGCGGGCAAAAGAGCTGTTCGGCTGTGTCTTCGCCAACGTGCAGCCGCATTCGGGCGCCAACGCCAACCAGGCCGCGTTCATGGCGCTCTTGGAACCGGGCGACACCATCATGGGCATGTCGCTTGCCGCCGGCGGACACCTCACCCATGGCGCCGCGCCCAACCAGTCGGGGCGCTGGTTCAAGTCGGTGCAGTATGGCGTGCGGCGGCAGGACGGCCTGATCGATTTCGACGAGATCGAAGAACTGGCGCGGGCGCACCGGCCGAAACTGATCATCGCCGGCGGATCGGCCTATCCCCGCATCATCGATTTCGAGCGGTTCCGCCGGATCGCAGACGAGGTCGGCGCCTATCTCATGGCCGACATGGCGCATTTCGCAGGGCTGGTGGCCGGCGGCGTGTATCCGAATCCCGTCTATGGTGCCGATCTGGTCACCACCACCACCCACAAGACCTTGCGCGGCGCGCGCGGCGGCATGATCCTGGCCAATGACGAGGCGTTCGGAAAGAAGATTAATTCGGCGGTATTCCCGGGCCTGCAGGGCGGTCCGCTGATGCATTCCATCGCCGGCAAGGCCGTTGCGCTGGGCGAGGCCCTGCGCCCGGAATTCCGCATCTATGCGATGGACGTTGTCGAGAACGCCAAGACCCTGGCCTCGACACTGACCGCGGGCGGGCTGCAGATTGTGTCGGGCGGGACGGATACGCACTTGATCCTGGTCGACCTCAGGCCGAAGGGCCTGACCGGAAACGTGGCGGCGGCGGCGCTGGAGCGCGCAGGCATCACCTGCAACAAGAACAGCATTCCCTTCGATCCGGAAAAACCGATGGTGACCTCTGGCGTGCGGCTGGGATCGCCCGCGGCAACAACCCGCGGCTTCGGACGGGCGGAGTTCAAGCAGGTGGGTGAGCTGATCGTGGAGGTCCTGGACGGCCTGGTCGCGTCGCCGGACGACAACAGACACGTCGAAGCGGACGTCGCCCAAAGAGTCAAGGAGCTGTGCGCTTGCTTTCCCATCTATACCAACGGCTTCTGACTGCCTGCTGGACTGTGAGGTAACGCCCCATGCGCTGTCCGTTCTGTGGCCATAACGACACCCAGGTTAAGGATTCGCGTCCCACGGAGGACAACTCGGCGATCCGGCGGCGGCGGCTGTGTCCCAACTGCGGCGCCCGGTTCACCACTTTCGAGCGAGTCCAGTTGCGTGAACTGACAGTCCTCAAGCGGAACGATCAAAAGGAGCCGTTCGAACGCGACAAGCTGTTGTCGTCGATGCGCATTGCGCTGCGCAAGCGGCCGGTCGAAGAAGACCGGGTCGAAAGAGTGGTCAATTCGATCGTCCGGCGCCTGGAAAGCAGTGGCGAAAGCGAGATCCGCGCCGACACCATCGGCGAGATGGTCATGGAGGCGCTGGGCCAACTGGACCAGGTCGCCTATCTCCGTTTCGCCTCGGTCTACCGGAACTTCCGGGAAATCAAAGACTTCGAAGACTTCATCTCGGACGAGGTCCGTGGCCCGGGCGACTGATCCGGCCGATCTCCATCACATGGCGGTGGCGGTGGACCTGGCGCGGCGGGCGCTGGGCCGGTGCTGGCCTAATCCCGCCGTCGGCTGTGTCATCGTGAAGGACGGAACCGTCGTGGCGCGTGGCTGGACCCAGCCGGGCGGGCGGCCGCATGCGGAAACCGTGGCGCTCGCGGTTGCGGGGATGGCGGCGCGGGGCGCCACGATGTACGTGTCGCTGGAGCCTTGCTGTCATCATGGCAAAACCGGGCCGTGCACGGACGAGATCATTGACGCCGGCATTGCCCGGGTGGTCGCCGCCCTTGAGGACCCGGACCCTAGGGTCAGCGGAGGCGGCTTTCAGAAGCTGCGCGACGCCGGGATCGAGGTCGTTTCGGGGCTGCTGGCGGAACGCGCCGGCGATGCCGCACAGGGCTATTTGCTGCGGCAGACCGAAGGACGGCCGGAAATCACGCTGAAGCTGGCCAGTACCCTGGACGGTCGGATCGCGACCCAGACCGGAGAAAGTCAGTGGATCACCGGCGCGTCGGCGCGGTCTCGCGCGCATGCCCTGAGGGCGTCGCACGACGCGATCCTGGTGGGGATCGGCACGGCGCAGCGTGACGACCCGTCGCTGACCTGTCGGCTGCCCGGGCTGATCGACCAGTCGCCGGTCCGGATCGTCCTGGACAGCCGCCTGCGTCTGGCGAGCGACAGCACGCTTGTCGGTACCGCCGGCACGGTGCCGACCTGGCTGGTCACCCGCACCGGGCACAGCGCCCAGGAGCGACTGGGGCTGGAACGCCTGGGGGTGGAGATCGTCGAGGTGCCGCCCGACGCGGCGGGCCGCCCGCAGCTTGCGCTCGCCTTCCAGGCCCTGGGCGACCGCGGCCTGACCCGGGTGCTGGTGGAGGGCGGCGGAACCGTGGCGGCTGCCCTGTTCGCGTCGAACCTGGTCGATCGCATCGTCTGGGCCCGCGCGCCGGCGGTCATCGGCGGCGACGGCGTCTCGGCCGTCGCCGGTTTCGGCGTGACCGCGCTTGCGGAAATGCGGCGGTTCGCCAGATCGGGGGTTGCCGAAAGCGGCGGCGATCTTCTGGAAACCTATCGCCGACTGCCCTAGATCGTCTGCCATGTTCACCGGCATCATCACAGACGCGGGCAGGGTTCGCGCCGTCGTCCGCGACGAAATCACACGGATTTCGATCGACACCCGGTTCGACACCGCGGCGATCCCCGCGGGTGCGTCGATCGCCTGTTCCGGCGTCTGCCTGACCGTCACCGAGACCGGCCGGGATGGCGACAGCAATTGGTTTGCCGTGGATGTTTCCGCCGAAACGCTGGCCTGCACGACGCTGGGGATCTGGCAGCCGGGAACACGGGTCAACCTGGAACGGGCGATGCGCCTGGGCGACGAGCTTGGCGGACATATCGTCTCCGGCCATGTGGACGGCGTGGCGCGCATCGTCGACAAGAAACCGGACGAAGGGTCGATCCGCTTCGTCCTGGAAGTCCCGGCCGACCTGGCGCCCTATGTGGCGGCCAAGGGGTCTGTCGCCCTGGATGGCACCTCGCTGACGGTCAACGAGGTCGACGGCAGCCGTTTCGGCGTCAATATTATTCCGCACACCGCCGCGGAGACCACCTGGGGGGCGCTGGAGTCTGGCATGGCGGTCAACCTTGAGGTTGACATGCTGGCCAGATATGTTGCCCGGGTCATCGGCCGCGATTGAAAGCCGAACTGAGAGAAAAGAGCTAACCTTTTGGAAGATAAACTGGAATTGGTTAGCACCAGCAAGCAGGCCGTGCAGCGCGCTGCCGGCGACCTGGCCTTTCTGTCGGACATTGAAGACGTCATCGGCGAGGCGCGCAACGGCCGGATGTTCATCCTTGTGGATGACGAGGGTCGGGAAAACGAGGGCGACCTTGTAATCCCCGCCCAGTTCGCGACGCCCGATGTCGTCAACTTCATGGCCAAGCATGCGCGCGGCCTGATCTGCCTGGCGCTGACCGGCGAACGGATCGGCGAGCTGGGGCTGGAGCTGATGCCGCAGATGAACGCCAGCCGCCTCAGCACCGCCTTCACGATCTCGATCGAGGCACGCGAGGGGGTCACCACAGGTATATCGGCGCCCGATCGCGCGCACACGATCTCGGTGGCGATCGATCCGGGCAAGGGCGCCGCGGACATCACGACGCCCGGCCATATCTTCCCGCTTGCGGCCCGCGACGGCGGCGTCCTGGTGCGCGCCGGCCATACCGAAGCGGCCGTCGACATTGCACGGCTTGCCGGGCTTTATCCGGCCGGCGTGATCTGCGAGATCATGAACGACGACGGCACGATGGCCCGGCTGCCGGACCTGATCCAGTTCGCCCAGTACCACGGCCTGAAGATTGCCGCGATCAACGACCTGATCGCCTATCGCCGGCGCAATGACCGCACGGTGTCGCGCTTGAGCACGACCGAGTTCGATTCCCGCCACGGGGGCGCGTTCGAACTCAGGGTCTATGTCAACGACATCACCTATGCCGAACACATCGCCCTGGTCAAAGGCGACATCTCGGGCTCGGACGAACCGGTGCTGGTGCGCATGCATGCGATGAACCTGTTCACCGACGTGCTTGGCGAAAGCGAGGTGGCGAAGTCGGGCGAACTTCAGCGTGCCATGGAGATGATCGGAGAGGCCGGCCGCGGCGTCATCGTCATCATCCGCGAACCGACGCCCACGGCCCTGTCGGACCTGGTCGGCGCGCGCAACGAGATGGCGGAGGGCAAAGCCCGGGTCGGTCGGGGCGAGCTGCGCGACTACGGGATCGGCGCCCAGATCCTGTCCGACATCGGCGTGCACGAGATGGTCCTGTTGTCCAATACCGAGAGGACGATCATCGGACTGGACGGCTACGGCCTCAGGGTGGTCGGGCGCCGCCCGATCGTTGCCGGTTGACCGCGACGCCGGCGCCAGGAGCCACTACGGGATGAATGAACCAGCACCGCATGTGATGGTGGTCGAGGCGAGATTTTATGAAGACGTTGCCGACGCGCTGTTGGAAGGGGCGGTTGCGGCACTCGACGCCGCGGGCGCCACTTACGAAACCGTCGTCGTGCCCGGCGCCCTGGAGGTTCCGGCCGCCATCGCCATGGCCCTGCAGGCGGAACGGGCGCAGGGCAGCCGCCGTTTCGACGGCTACGTCGCACTCGGATGCGTGATCAGGGGCGAGACGACGCACTACGACTACGTCTGCGGCGAAAGCGCCCGGGGACTGCAAACCCTGGCGATCGACCATGCGCTACCGGTGGCGAACGGCATCTTGACCTGCGAGAACCGCGACCAGGCAATGGACCGGGCGCGCACGGACAGGCGCGACAAGGGCGGCGTGGCCGCCAGGGCCTGTCTTGAGATGATTGTACTGAAGGCCTCGCTCGGACCGTCGGCGTCATGACAGCGCGGACCGGTTCGTCAGGGCGCTTGACGCCGGGCAAGCGGCGCCGCGCCGCCCGGCTTGCCGCGGTGCAGGGCCTGTACGAGGCGGCGCTGTCCGGCGCCCGCATCCAGGATCTGGTCAGCGCCTTTCAGGCCCGAGGCGGCACCGCCCTGTTGGGGCCCGGATTGAACGCGGAAGCCGATCCCGATCTGTTCGTGGACCTGATGACCGGCGTCGCCGAACGACGCGACGACGTGCAGCGCATGGCCAGCGCCGCGGTGGCCGAAGGCGGGCGTCGGTTCGACCAGCTTGACCTGCTGATGCAGGCGATCCTGATGGCCGGCACCTATGAACTGGCGGCGCGCAGCGACATCGACCCGCCGCTGACGATCAGCGAGTATGTGGACGTTGCAAAAGCGTTTTTTGCCGGCAAGGAATCGAACCTGGTCAACGGGGTCCTTGACCGCATCGCCCGGACGCTGAGGCCCGGAGATCTCGCCGGCGCCCCGTCGGAAGATGCCTGACAAGCCGCGCGAGTTTCGCCGCATCGAAGAATTCTTCGCGCCACTGTCGCGCGGCGCCGCCGGTGCATTCGCCCTGCAGGATGACGCCGCCGTCCTGACGCCGCCAGCCGGGCGCGACCTGGTGATCACGACGGACATGCTGGTGGCCCTGGTGCATTTTCTCGAAGACGACCCGCCGGCGGATCTGGCTGCGAAGCTGTTGCGTGTAAGCCTGTCGGACCTGGCGGCAATGGGTGCGGAGCCCGTTGCCTATACTTTGAACCTGGCGCTGCCCCACGAAATCGACGATGCGTGGCTCGCCGCGTTCGCCGGTGGCCTTGCCCAGGACCAGGCGCACTATGGGATCGACCTGATCGGCGGCGACACCGTGTCGACTCCTGGCATGCTGACATTGGGCGCCACGTTGTTCGGGACGGTTCCCTCGGGGATGGCGCTTCGGCGCGCAGGTGCCGCGGCCGGTGATCTGGTCATGGTCAGCGGCACGATCGGGGACGGCGCACTGGGGCTGCTGGCCGCGCAGGACAGGCTGCCTGGAATCCGCGCCGAGGTGACCGAGGAACTGGCCCGGCGCTATCGCCGTCCGGACCCGCGGGTCGTCCTCGGCCAGGGTCTGATCGGCCTTGCCTCCGCCGCCGTCGACGTTTCCGATGGCCTGGCGGGCGACCTGGCCCATCTGGCGGCGGCCTCGGGCGCCGCCATCGTCCTGGAGGCGCCAACGGTACCCCTGTCGGAGGCAGCCGCGGAGGTGCTGCACGCCGATCCGGCTTTGCTGTTGAGGGTGTTGACGGGGGGCGACGATTACGAACTCGCCTTCACCGTGCCGCCCGGTCGCCTGGACCAGGTCGAAAAGATCGCCCGGTCGGGCGGCGTCGACGTGACCGTCGTGGGCCGGGTCGAGCCGGGCAGGGGGCTGACGGTCCAGGATTCCCAGGGCAGGGCGTTGGACCTCCCCACTCTGGGTTACAGCCACGGGTAAGCATCGGGCAACGATTTGCCGGTTAAAATCCTCTTATCCGGCGCCTGACCGAGAACCTGGCACCTAACCCTATGAATAAGTGGATCTTTATTGCCGCTGCATTCCTGCTGCTGGCCGCGGGCGGCGCAGCGGGTGCCTGGTATTTCCTGTTCCAGGAGGAGTTCGGCAAGACCGCCGAGGCCATGCTGGCGCCGCTCACCAGCCAGGAGCCGGAGATCATGGAGATGCAGGCGTTGTCGATCCCGGTGATCCGCAACGGCGAGCTGCAGAAATATGTCCTGATCAATGTCTCCCTGGAACTGGACGGCCCCGAAAGCCGCGTCTTCGTCTACTCTCGAATGGCGAAGCTGGAGGACGCGTTCTTCCGGGATCTGCACGGCTATTTCGGTAGCGTCGCCGATATCAGTAAGGTAAATGTGCGCCTCTTGACGGTCCGGCTGTACCGGCAGGCGGTCCGTGTCTTGGGCGACGAACGTCTCAGGAAAGTCCACATCATCGGGGCCTATGAACGAACCCGCTAGCCGGGGTGCGGAAACGGGGGATTGCGGCGCGCATGGCGACCGACAGCATTGCGGCGGAACAGGCCGAACCGGCCAGCATGAAGCGCAATGTCCTGCTGCTGTCGGGCTGCGTGGGGCTGTCGGGCACCGGGGCCAGCATCGTCATGGTCGTCACCGCCCTGGCCGGCAAGAGCCTTGTGGACAACCCACTGCACGCCACCTTGCCGCTGGCGCTGCAATTCACCTTCACGGCGGTCGGTGCGGTGCCGGCCGCCTTGATGATGCGGCGGATCGGGCGGCGCGCGGGCTTCACCATCGGGCAGCTGATGGGTTGCGGCGCGGCGGCCTTGTCCGCCTACGCAATTCTGCTTCAGTCTTTCGCTTTGTTCGCCCTGGGCGGCGCGCTCTTGGGAATTCACAACGCCTTCTGGCAGCAATTGCGGTTCGCGGCGGGTGAAACCTCTTCGCACAGATTCAGAAGTCGGGCGATCTCCTACGTAATGGCCGGGGGCGTGGCGGGCGCGCTGTTTGGGCCGGAGCTCGCCAAGTTCGGTTTCGACCTGTTCGAGCCGGTGTTGTTCGCCGGCTCATTCGCGATCATCTCCATCCTGTGCCTTTGCACCGTCGTGGTCCTGCAGTTCGTCGACATCCCGCGAACCGATGCCGACCGCTCCGGCGATTCCGGCCGTCCGCTGAAGGAGATCCTGCAACAGCCTGTCGTCGTGGTTGCCATCCTGGCCGGCATGCTGGGCTATGCGGTCATGTCGCTGGTGATGACCGCGACCCCGCTGGCGATGGAGGTTTGCGGTTTCGTGATCGGTGATTCGGCCAGGGTCATCCAGTGGCACGCAGTCGCGATGTTTGCGCCTGGCTTTTTCACCGGTCATCTGATCCGTCGTCATGGCGTGATCCGGGTCATCTTTGCCGGCGTCGTGCTGAACGTCCTGTGCCTGGTGATGAACACCACAGGGATCGCGTTCTTCAATTTCTGGTTCGGCCTTGTCTTCCTTGGTCTTGGCTGGAACTTCATGTTTGTCGGCGCAACCAACCTGTTGACCGAGGGCTACCGGCCCGAGGAAAGGGCCAAGGTCCAGGCCGCCAACGATTTCCTGGTGTTCGCCGGCGTCGCCGTGGCGAGTTTCTCCTCCGGGGCGCTGCAGGAGGCGTATGGCTGGACGGCGGTCAACCTGGCCATCGCGCTGCCTGTCAGCATCGTGTTCGCCGCGGTCGTGTGGTACCGCTTTTTGTATCGACCCGCGGCGGCGGCGTAGCGATATCGAATCGCGGCCGATGCCATCCGGCGGCGGTTGCCTTTCCACAACGCTTCAACTATGTTCGCGCCGCCGGTCGGCGGTGACCCGAGGGGATGTGGGGAGTTGTGGCCGCTTTGCGGCCGGCGCAGTCATCTCGCAAGCGTGCAGATCCAACGGCACGGCGCGCTTGCGCCACGGTTAGACAATCGATCACAAAATAAGAGGTCTCTAAAGAAATGGAGTGGTTAGTCATTGCCTGCGGCGTGGCCGCCGTTTTGTATGGCATCCTGCAAAGCCGTTCGATCCTTTCCGCCAGCCCCGGCAACGAGCGCATGCAAGAGATCGCTGCTGCGATCCAGGAAGGCGCATCGGCCTATCTCAACCGGCAATACACGACCATCGGCATCGTCGGGATCGTCATCGCCGTCATTCTGGGATTCCTTTTGGGCGTGAAGGTCGCGATCGGCTATCTGATCGGCGCCGTCCTTTCCGGGGTCGCCGGATATACCGGCATGCTGATCTCGGCGCGGGCCAATGTCAGAACGGCCGAGGCGGCCCGCCAGGGGCTGGCCCAGGGACTGTCGATCTCGTTCAAGTCCGGCGCGGTGACGGGCATGCTGGTGGCCGGTCTGGCGCTGCTTGCGATCGCCGTCTACTACCTGGTGCTGCGCGAACTGGGCGTGTCCCAGCGTGAATTGATCGACGCGCTTGTCGCCCTGGGCTTCGGCGCTTCGCTGATTTCGATCTTCGCGCGGCTGGGCGGCGGCATCTTCACCAAGGGCGCCGATGTCGGCGCCGACCTGGTGGGCAAGGTGGAGGCCGGTATCCCCGAGGACGACCCCCGCAACCCCGCGGTGATCGCCGATAACGTGGGCGACAATGTCGGCGACTGCGCCGGCATGGCGGCGGATCTGTTCGAGACCTACGTCGTGACGGTCGTCGCGACGATGGTGCTGGCGTCGATCCTGATCCACGGCGCCGACCTGGACGGTCCCTTGCTGCTCTATCCGATGGCCATCGGCGGCGCCTGCCTGCTGGCCTCGATCGCCTCGACCTTCTTCGTGCGCCTCGGTTCCAGTCAGTCGATCATGGGCGCGCTGTACAAGGGTTTCATCGCTTGTGCGGTGATCTCCGCAATCCTGTTGTGGCCGATCACCCAGTCCGTCGTCGGCATGGACACGCAGTTTACCGCGGGCGGCACGACCTTTACCGGCCTCGGCCTGTTCCTATGCGGGATCATCGGCCTGGTGGTGACGGGGCTGATCGTCTGGATCACCGAATACTACACCGGCACCAACTTCCGTCCGGTTCAAAGCGTCGCCAAGGCCAGCGTGACGGGCCACGGCACCAACGTGATCCAGGGCCTGGCCGTGTCGATGGAAGCGACGGCCGTGCCGGCGCTGATCATCTGTGCGGCGATCATCGTGACGAACCTGCTGGCCGGCGTGATCGGCATCGCGATCGCGGTGACGACCATGTTGGCGCTGGCCGGCATGGTGGTTGCGCTGGATGCCTACGGGCCGGTCACCGACAACGCCGGCGGCATCGCGGAGATGGCCGAGCTGGAGGAGAACGTGCGGAACACGACCGACGCGCTGGATGCGGTCGGCAACACCACGAAGGCGGTGACCAAGGGTTATGCCATCGGTTCCGCCGGTCTGGGCGCGTTGGTGCTGTTTAACGCCTATACCGAGAACCTGAAGGCGTTCTTCTCGGACGTTGCCGTCGACTTCTCTTTGTCGAACCCCTACGTGCTGGTCGGCCTGTTCTTCGGCGGGCTGCTGCCGTTCCTGTTCGGTGCCTTGGGCATGCAGGCGGTGGGCCGCGCGGCGGGGTCGGTCGTGCTTGAAGTGCGGCGCCAGTTCAAGGACATCCCGGGCATCATGGAAGGCACGGCCAAGCCGGAATACGGCACCTGCGTTGACATGTTGACGCGTGCCGCGATCAAGGAAATGGTGATCCCGTCGATGCTGCCGGTGCTGTCGCCGATCGTCCTTTACCTGGTCATTCGGGCGATCGCCGACCAGTCGGCCGCCTTTGCCGCGGTCGGCGCCATGCTTGTCGGCGTCATCGTGACCGGCCTGTTCGTGGCGATTTCCATGACCGCCGGCGGCGGCGCCTGGGACAATGCCAAGAAGTACATCGAAGACGGCAATTACGGTGGCAAAGGCTCGGAAGCCCACAAGGCGGCCGTCACCGGCGACACGGTGGGCGATCCCTACAAGGACACCGCCGGTCCCGCCGTCAACCCGATGATCAAGATCACCAACATCGTGGCGCTGTTGCTGCTGGCGGCGCTGGCCCACTAGGCCGGCGGCACAGGCGCAGACAAACGAAACGCCCCGGGGCCCATTGTCCCGGGGCGTTCTTCTTTCAGGTGGCCAAGTCTTATTTGTTGAACCGGCCCAGGTTGCCGAAAAGCTGTTCCAGGACCGTCATGTTGTGGCCCGCGGTCGGCGTTTCGCGCTTGACGTGCGCAACCTGGCGGATGTCGTCCTCGTTGTACTCCTCCACCCGCAGCAGCATGCCCTGCTCGTCGAAGTAAAGGACGACGATCTTCTGGATCGCGACCTCCTTCGGCAGGAAGGCCCATTGCTCGGTCCGTCGGGAGATGTAGTACCAGGTCGTCGACTCGAAGGTGCCGATCGTCGAGGGCGAGCCGAGCAGGTTCGCGACCTCCTGCTGGGTGGATCTTCCGACCTCCAGCTGCTCCAACTGATGGTCGCGCGGCAGGTTGCCGCGCACCTCCGTCTTCGGCGTGCAGGCGGCAAGACCGCAGGCCAACAGCACCGCGGCGGCGGTCAGGCGAGTACCATGTACTGTTGCGATCATGGGTCGGAAGTCGCACCCTCGGGGGTCGGCCACGGCGTCTTGCAGTCTCTGCCCGCTTGAAGGCAGGGCCGATTGCGCCCAAATCTCCGCAGAGATATGGCAAGTTGATGGAATTCTGTCAATCCGCGGACCAATTGACGATGGCCCTGAGACACCTGAAGAACGCGATCCGGCGCCGCCGCCCGCGACGGTCTGCGCGGCTCTATGGCGCCGCGGTACAGGCGGCTCGCAATCATAAATGGTATATCGAGTTCGAAGTGCCTGACACGGTGGACGGCCGGTTCGATATGCTGGCCTTGCATCTGTTCCTGTTGCAGAACAGGCTCAGGGATGCGCCGGGCGGCGACGCGGTCATGCAGGAGGTGCTGGAGACCTTTGTCGCGGATATGGACCAGAATCTGCGGCAGCTGGGCATCGGCGACCCGTCCATGGGCCGGGAGATCCGGGCCATGGTGGAAGCCGTCCATGGTCGGTTCGCCGCCTACGCGACCGGCCTGGCCGATACGACCGCCGACGGTCTGTCGATGGCCCTGGCCCGGAACGTCTACCGCGACGGCAACCGGGACGGCCCGGCGCAGGAGGCACTTGCCGCCTATGTACGCGGGGCGGCGGCACATCTGGCCGAGACGCCGCTGGCGGATATCCTGGCCGGACGGCTGTGCTTGCCGCCGGACGAGACCGGAGGATCAGAGACGTGAGCGACATGCACAGGACATCAGCGCAACCGGAATTCTCCCGGATTGTCGACGTTTCCGACCTGCAAGAGCCGATCTTGTGGGAGATCGAGGCCGACGCCCGGGAGCGCCGGGCGCTTGCCAAGCGGCTGGAGGTGACCGCCGTGGACCGCCTGACGGCCCGTCTTGCGGTGCGCCGGGTCGCCGGCGGGCCGCTTGTCCGCGTGTCCGGCGGCTTCGAGGCGGAGGTTGAGCAGCCCTGCGTGGTGACCCTGGGGCCCGTCCATTCGACCATAGCCGAAGAGATCGAGATCGAATTCGGCCCGGTCGATCCGGAACGGTCCGCGGGGCCGGAATCGGACGAAGAGGCGGAACAGCCGGAACCGCGGGAAGGCGACGAGATCGATCTGGGCGAAATCGTCGCCCAGTTCCTGTCCGTCAGCATCGATCCCTTTCCCAGGGCCCCCGGGGCGATGCTGGGCCAGAGTTCCTTTGGGCCGGATTCGGCGCAAGATAATTCCAAATCTGGGGCGGATTCGGACAATCCCTTCGCGGTTCTGAAGGCCCTGAAGTCCCCCGAAAACAAAGGCGGGTAGCCGCTTGCGTCGTCCCCTTGAAAGGTTTATGTAACTGCGCCAATTCCAGTATTAACGAAACCCAGAATGAAGGTCGGGAACAAATGGCGGTTCCGAGAAAAAAGGTGAGCCGGTCGCGTCGCGATGGGCGCCGGTCCCACGACGCGCTCAAATCGGGTGCTCACGTGGAGTGCCCCAACTGCGGCGAGCTGATGCGCCCGCATCATGTTTGCGGCGCGTGCGGATCGTACAAGGGCCGGGAAGTCGTCGAAGCCGGCACGTCGTAACTCGCGGCGTCTCGCCCTTGACGACCGACTGAGCCGCCCTTGTCACAATCACTTGTCATTTCACTTGATGGTATGGGGGGCGATGATGCCCCCGAGATCGTTGTGGCCGGCGCGGCGCACGCGCTTCGCGAGCATCCCGAGGTCGAATTCCTGATCTTCGGTGACGAGGCCAAGATCGCCCCGCTGTTGGATCAGCACCCCGATCTCAGGTCGGCGACGAAAATCCGCCACACCGACGAGATTGTGCGCTCCGACGACAAGCCATCTGTGATCCTGCGCAAGGGCCGGCGAACCAGCATGCGCATGGCGATCGACGCCGTCGCCAACGGCGAAGCGGCGGCGGTGGCGTCCGCCGGCAATACCGGCGCGCTGATGGCGATGTCGCTGTTCTCGCTGCGCCCGCTGCCGGGAATCGACCGCCCTGCGATCGCGTCGTTCTTTCCCACCATTGGCGGGTCGACCTGCATGCTGGATCTGGGCGCGAACGTGGAAGCCGACGCCCACAACCTTGTCCAGTTCGCCGTGATGGGCGCCCTGTTCGTCAGAACGGTTCGCGGCATTCAAAGGCCGCGCACCGCGCTGTTGAACGTGGGCGTCGAGGAAATGAAGGGCCGCGACGAGATCAAGCAGGCGGCAGGGATCCTGCGCTCGGGCAATCTTGCGCTGGACTATATCGGCTTCGCCGAAGGCGACGACATTGCCGAGGGGGTTGCCGACGTGATCGTGACCGACGGGTTCACCGGCAACGTCGCCCTGAAGACCGCGGAAGGGGTCTCCAATCTCTACACGACATTCCTGAAGGACGCCTTTGCCAGCACGCCCTTGTCGAAGCTGGGCTACGTGATCGCCCGGCGTGCGATGAAGCGCGTGCGCAAGCGGGTCGATCCGCGCCGCTACAACGGTGCCGTGTTCCTGGGCCTGAACGGCATCGCGGTGAAAAGCCACGGCGGCACAGACGAGATCGGCTTTGCCAACGCCGTCAACAATGCGATCGACATGGCGCGCCGCGGCTTAGTCGACTCGATCATCATGGAGCTCGAACGCCTTTCCGAAGAGGGTGTCGAAGAGCAGGAAGCGGCGGTGTCCTGAAAATGCGTCGGTCCGTTGTACTGGGAACCGGCGCCTACCTGCCGGAACGCGTCGTCACGAACGACGATTTGTCGAAGACCATCGATACGTCCGACGATTGGATCGTCCAGCGAACCGGTATCCGCGAGCGCCATATCGCCGGCGAGGACGAAAAGACCTCCGATCTGGCCACCCATGCCGCGCGTGCGGCGCTGGAACGGGCCGGCCTGTCGGCTGACGAGATCGATCTGATCGTGGTTGCCACGGCGACGCCGGACAACACCTTTCCCGCGACCGCGACCAAGCTGCAGCAGAATCTCGGCTGCCGCGGCGTGGCATTTGACGTCCAGGCGGTCTGTTCGGGTTTCGTCTTTGCGCTGTCCGTGGCTGACAACATGCTGCGCCTGGGTCAGGCACGGCGCGCGTTGGTGGTCGGTGCGGAGGTGTTCAGCCGTATCCTTGATTGGGAGGATCGGACGACCTGCGTCCTGTTCGCTGATGGTGCCGGCGCGGTGGTTCTGGAAGCCCGGGAAGGAAACGGCAGCAGCGCCGACCGCGGCGTTCTGGCGACAAACCTGTACTCGGACGGTGCCCAATACGAGCTCCTCTATGTGGACGGCGGGCCAGGTACCGCGGGCGGAAGCGTCGGTCATCTTCGGATGGAAGGTCGCGAGGTCTTCAGGCACGCGATCGTCCGTATGGTCGAGGCAGTCGAGGCGTCGCTGGAGGCCAGCGGCCTGGAAAAGGCCGATATCGACTGGCTGGTCCCGCACCAGGCCAACATCCGCATCATCGACGGAGTCGGCAAGAAGCTGGGCCTGTCGGCCGACCATGTGGTCGTGACCGTGGCCGAGCAGGCGAACACCTCGGCGGCGACGATCCCGCTTGCGTTGGACGTGGCGGCCCGGGACGGCCGCATCAAGGAAGGCGACGTGGTTGCCTTGACTGCCATGGGCGGCGGGTTCACCTGGGCGGGGGCCGTTCTTCGCTGGTAAGGGCAGCGGAAATTCGCCGCTTTCATGGTCTTCGATTGACGCCGTGACGGCAACGGCGCTAGTGTCGAAGTTGTCTGATACAACAAAACGTTAAGTCTGGGGGAAGCATGAGCCGAACAATTACGCGGCAACAGCTCACAGAAGCGGTCTACCAGGAAGTTGGTCTTTCCCGGAACGAGTCCGCCGAGCTGGTCGAAGCCATATTGAACGAGATTTCAGACGCCATCGCGCGCGGCGAGCCGGTGAAGATATCCTCCTTCGGCAGCTTCACGGTGCGCCAGAAAGGCGAGCGGATCGGCCGAAATCCGAAGACGGGCGAGGAGGTTCCGATCCTGCCCCGCAGGGTATTGGTCTTTCGCCCCAGCCACGTCTTGAAGAACCGGATCAACAACTCCGCCAGCGGCGGCTAGCGCACCTGCGCCATGGACGACGAGCAGGCGGAAACGGCCACGTTGGAAGCGGGTGAACGGCGCGGCAAATCTGCCGACGCATTTCGGACGATCTCCGAGGTTTCGGCCGAACTGGACGTGGCGCAACATGTCCTTCGATTCTGGGAGACGCGGTTTTCGCAGATCAGGCCGCTGAAGCGGGCAGGTAAACGTCGATACTACCACCCGGACGATGTCGCATTGCTGCGCCGGATCCGACAGCTTCTGTATGAGGAAGGCTACACGATCCGTGGCGTGCAGAAGCTGATCCGTGAAAAGGGCGTGCGCGCCATCCTGGAGCAAACGCCGGTACAGGAGGCAGCGCCCGCACCAGTGGAGCCGATGCCCGCGGTTCACGATGCAACCGACGAGGCGGAAGGCCTCGGCGACGAACTGGACCAGGTTCTCCGCGAGCTGGAGGAGGTCGGCGCTGCGCTGCGCGCCATCGCCCGCTAGGCCCGCGGACATTGCGCCCCTGTTGAGGGGGCGCTATAACGGCGCGCCGGTGGCCAGACGGCCGGCACGAACGGAGCGTAGCGCAGCCTGGTAGCGCATCACACTGGGGGTGTGGGGGTCGCAGGTTCAAATCCTGCCGCTCCGACCAAAATCGTCAGATGGGCCGGTTCCGGTGGGCCGGCCCACTGCATTTCGAAGGCTGTGGACGATTCCGGTACCGGGCCGCTCAGCGCTGGCGGGTGCACCGGTCGGTGTCGCGCTCGCGTTCGCCCTGGCAGGAGAAATAGGCCGCGATGTCGGCCATGTCGGTTTCCGAAAGGTTGCCCGCGAACAGCTCCATATAAGGATGCTTGCGCTGTCCCGAGCGGTAGTGGCCCAGTTGCTTGATGATGTAGGACTCGGACTGCCCCGCCAGATGCGGTGCCTCTGCATCGACCGCGTAGCCGTCGCTGCCGTGACACTGAAAGCATCGATTCCGCTCGGCCAGGACGCCCCCCCAGGCAGGGTTGGCCGTGCCATCCTGTGCCTGGGCAGCGCCGGCGGCAACCAGCTGCAGCACCAAAACGAGTCCCAAAATGTTAAGGAATCTTAGCATTTTCAATCCCTTGATAGCATCCCATGCTGATCCCCCAGGGTCCAAAATGCCATGACATGGCTCAATGCGACGGCTCGCCCGCCGGCCACGCCCCGTTTCCGCGCGGGCTATGGCAGGGGTTCGTCGTCGTCGAAGAGGATCCGCTGCGCGGCGCCCTCCAGATCCTCGTATTGGCCCGATTTCAGTGACCATAGGAATGCCACCAGCCCCAACAGGCCGAGACCGAGGGCGGCGGGGATCAACAGCAACAGAGCGTCCATGGTCTACCTGTCCTTCCGCGCCAGCCGTAGGGCGTTGGTGACCACCAGGACCGACGAGGTGGCCATTGCCGCCGCCGCAATCAGCGGCGTCACAAACCCCAGGACCGCAATCGGCACCGTCACCAGATTATACCCCAGCGCCAACGCGAAGTTCTGCCTGATAAGGCGCCGCGTCCTGTCGGCCACCGTCAGGGCTTCGATGACCGGGGCGAGGCGTTCGCCCTGGAACACGACATCCGCCGCGGTCTGGGCGATGTCCGCCGCCGAGGCGGGCGACATGGATGCGGTGGCCGCGGCCAGCGCAGGCGCATCGTTCAGACCGTCGCCGACCATCAGGACCCGATGGCCGTCCCGGGCGGATGCCTGCAACAGCGCGACCTTGTCCGCCGGGGTCAGGTCGCCGCCAGTCGTCGATGCCCAACGCCTCCGCCACTGGGGCGACCGCGGCGGCGCGGTCGCCGGACAACAGCCGGATGGCGAAACCCTGACGCCGCAGCATTGCGACGACATCGGCGGCATCGGCGCGCAGGGTGTCGGCGAACCGGAACCGGACGGCCGTCTTTCCGGGCCTGACGAACCAGAGTTCCGGTCCGGCATGGTCGCTCGCGTGGTCCTCGATGACGCCGCACCATTGCCCGTTGCCCAGGCGTTCGCTTCCTTCCGGCACGGGCCGGCTGAGCCCGGCGCCGGGGTGTTCGGCGACGTCCTGGGCAGCCGCGACCGGCCCGGCGGCACGGCACAGGGCCCGAGCCAGCGGATGGCGGCTCGCCGCGGCCAGCGCCGCCGCCGCGACAAGGTCGGACCGAGTCCAGGTGTTGTCGTCAATCAGATCCGGGCGCCCTTGGGTGAGCGTGCCGGTCTTGTCGAACACCACGGTATCGATGTCCTGAAGGCGTTCCAGCGCGGTTGCCGACTTCAAAAGGATCCCGCGCTGCAACAGCCTGCCGCTGGCGACGACCTGCACCACCGGGACGGCAAGTCCAAGGGCACAGGGGCAGGTGATGATCAGGACGGCGACGGCGACCAGCAAGGATTCCTGCCAGCCGGCGCCGGCGAGAAAGACCCAGCCCAGGAAGGTCGCGAGGGCCAGGCCATGAACGACCGGCGCATAGGCCCTGGAAATGCGGTCGGCCAGGGCGATGTAGCGGTCCTTGCGCTGTTCGGCCGCCTCCATCAGGCGGACAATCTCGCTCAGCAGGGTGTCCGGGCCGGTGGCCGTGACCGTCAGGGTCAGCGCGCCGGTGAGGTTCAGCGAACCGGCGAACACCTTGTCGCCACGGGCAGCGGCGGCGGGCACGGACTCGCCGCTGATCGCGCTGACATCCAGGTCGGACCTGCCGCTATCCACGACGCCGTCGACCGCAATCCGCTCGCCCGGCGTGACAAGGACGCGGGCGCCGCGCGCGACCTGCTCCGGCGGCACGGTGCGCCGGCGGCCGCCGGCCGCCTCCAGCACGGTCACGGTGGCGGCTGCCAGCGCCAGCAGGCGGGCTGCGGCGGCGCGGGCCTTGCCCCGCGCCCGGCTGTCCAGATAGCGGCCGACCAGCAGGAAGAACAACAGCATCACCGCGGATTCGAAATAGGTGTGCGGGCCGCCCTGGATCGTCTCCGACAGGCTGATGCCGGCGGCCAGCAGGATGCCGAGGGAGATCGGGACATCCATATTGGTATGGCCGCGACCCAGTGCCGCCAGCGCGCTGCGATAGAAGGGCAGGCCGGCATAGACGATGGCGGGCAACGCAATCAGGGCTGAGAACCAGTGCAGCATGCTTCGCGTTGCCGGTCCCATCTCGCCGTCCACATGCCCGGCCCAGATCGACACCGACAGCAACATCACGTTCGCCGCCGCGAATCCCGCGACCGCCAGACAGCGCAGCAGGCGTTTTTCCGCATCGGCATCGCCCTTCTCGAGGCGTTCGGGGGCGAAGGGCACGGTCTTGTACCCCAGCGCATCCACGGGGGATGCGAGCGCTGCCCCGCGCGCCGCCGGACCGGTCCAGGTCACCGAGAGCCGACGCGTAGAGAGGTTGACCCGCGCCTTCTTGACGTCCGGCTCCGCGCTCAGCGCCTTTTCGATTTTTGCCACGCAGCCGCCGCAGTGCAGACCTTCGACCAGCAGGTTCAGGCTGTGGGTCTGGCCAGTCTCGGCGGCCACGTAAGGCAGCACGTCCGGCCCGGCCTCGGGGTCCGGTACCGTCTGCGGCGCAAACGCCGTGCTGTCGCCTGCCAGGGTCATGGCTTGACGAAGATCCGTTCCTTCATGGCGTAGCTGCCGCCCGGATGGTCGATGTCCAGCCGCACGTCCCACTGGCCCGGCAGCGGGAAGTTGGCATCCAGCCGGTAGCGGCCCGAGCCAACGGCCGCCAGGGTCGCCGTGAAATCGCTGCCCTCGTGGGTCGGACGGACGAACGTCACGGCGACGTTCGCGCCATTAAGGGCGCGGGCATCGCGATCGGCAAGATTCAGCGTGATGCGCGCCGCCAGGGGAGGGCGCTGTTCCACCTCCAGCGCCGCGGTCCATCCCAGCGCGCGCTGCATCGCGGCCGCTTCGAGCTTCTTGTTGTATTGCAGACCGCGTCGATAGGCGTTGTTGGTCTCCACGCCCGAAAAGGTCGTGACCGCGTAGTAGAGCATGATGCCGTTGGCAACGAACATCACCGCGAAGAAGCCAACGAAACTCCAAGGAATCCACCAGTTCGGATTGCGTGTGCGAAGGCGGTTCAGCATGCCTAGGGCCCCCTGAAGACGTTGGCCTCACTGATGGTCTCGCCGCTCATCGTCTCCGTCAGCACAAAGTCGAACTCCTGCGTCTCCGGCAGGCCTTTGCTCGGCGGCAGCCGCAGCAGGATCCGGTACTCTGCCACGGCGTCGGGAGCGGCGGTCAGCAGCGGGGTGCCGTTCGTCGACTCGGCGCCGACCACATTCGCCGTAACACCGTCCAGCCCCTCGACGGCCAGTGAGTAGGACCGGTTCTCGCGCTTCTTGTTCAGGATCTTCAGCGTATACCCGTTCTGAACGCCGCCGTCGGAAAGTTTGACATACAGCGGGTTGCGGTCGTGCAACACGTTGACCCCAAAGCTGGAGCGAAGTTCCAGCGAGACCAACATCACGGCTGAGATCACGAAAAGGATGCAGACATAGATCATCGTCCGCGGCCGGATGATTCGCAGGCTCTCAGGTCGCCCTTCGGCGCGGCTTGCCTGGTTTCGCGTCGTGTCGAACCTGACCAGGCCGCGCGGCCTGTCGACCCGGTCCATGATTATGTTGCAGGCGTCGATGCACAGCCCACAGCCGATACACTCCAGCTGCAGTCCGTCGCGGATGTCGATGCCGGTGGGGCAGACCGCCACGCACTGGCGGCAATCGATGCAGTCGCCGCGCCCCTCCCAGCTCTCGCCCTTCCTGTGCTTGGCGCGCGGTTCGCCGCGCTCCTTCTGGTAGGTGACGACCAGGCTGTCTTCGTCCAGCAGGGCCGACTGGAACCGCGGCCAGGGGCACATGTAGGTGCAGACCTGCTCGCGGGCGAAGCCGGCAAACACATAGGTGGTCAGGGAAAACAGACCGACGAAGAAATAGACGGCCGGCGAGGAGTCGCCGACGAAGAACTCCCGCACGAAGGTGGGGGCATCGTTGAAATAGATGACCCAGGCGCCGCCGGTCAGGACAGAGATGACGATCCAGGCCACATGGGTGGCGCCGCGGCGCAGGACCTTCTGCGCCGACCAGGGCGCCTTGGCTTGCCGGATCTGCGCGGCCCGGTCCCCATTGATCTGCCGCTCGACCCACATGAACAGGTCCGTCCAAACGGTCTGGGGGCAGGTGAAGCCGCACCAGACCCTGCCGCCGATGCTGGTTGCCAGAAACAGCCCGAAGGCGCCCAGCAACAGGATGCCGGTGAAGTAGTAGACCTCCTGAGGCCAGATCTCGATTCAGAAGAAGTAAGCGCGACGGCTGGGAAGATCGATCAACAGCGCTTGGTTGGGCGCGTCGGGACCGCGGTCCCAGCGGATCCATGCGCCCAGGTGATAGGCCGACAAAAGCAGGGCCAGGACGGCCCACTTGACCGTTCGCACCGTGCCCTTGACGGCCTTCGGAAAAACATCGACCCGGCCGGCATAGAACGGCAGCGCCTTCTGCTCGGTGCGCGAAAGCGCGTCGTCGTTGACCGGTATCTCGCTCATGCTACCCAACTGTCAAGCGCCCCCTCGACATGCGGGCGCACGCCCTGATGGCCTATTGGCCGCCACCAAGACCGTGCACGTAGACGGCCAGCATCTTGATGGTGGCGGGTTCCAGCCGGTCTATCCAGCCGGGCATGACGCCATGCTTCGGTTGACCGATTTGCGCCGTGATCTCCTCCCGGCTGCCGCCGTAGAGCCATATCTGGTCGCTTAGGTTCGGCGCGCCTTGGTCCGGATCGCCCTCGCCGTTGTCGCCGTGGCAGGCACTGCAGTTCTCCGCGTATATCTCCGAACCGGTCGCGGCCAGGTCGGCTTCGTGCTCCTGGCCGGAGAGGGAAAGCACATGCTCGGTCACCGCCGCGACGTCCTCGCGTTCCAGGACACCGCGAAAGGCCGGCATTTCACTGATTCGCGTGTCGTCGGAGACATACCGGATCCCGTAGAGCAGGGTCGTGTGGATGTCGTCCAGCGTTCCACCCCACAACCAATCGTCGTCCGCAAGCACCGGATAACCTCCGGGAAGGCCGGCGCCGCCCAGCGCGTGGCAGGCCGCGCAATTGTCGGCGAAGGCGGCCTCGCCACCCCGGTTCGCGAACGCCAGAAGCGCCTGGTCCTGGACGATCTCCTCCAGTTCGGCGCTTTCCATTCGCGTCAGCACCTCGCCCTGCCGCTCGCGTGCCGCCGCCATCTCCTGTTCAAGCTGGACCCGGCGTTGCTCGCGGAAGACGCCGGCCGTATAGCCCGTCAGGCTTGGAATGGCCGGATACAGGACCATGATCACGACCGACCAGGCGATGCAGGCATAAAACACATACAGCCACCAGCGGGGCAGGGGCGTGTTCAGCTCCTTGATGCCGTCCCACTCGTGCCCCGTCGTATCGGTTCCGCTATAGACGTCTTTCTCAACCTTGGTCGGCATCCTTTACCCTTTCTTCCGCTGGGAGTCCGGCAGGTCGTCCTCCAAGGGAATGCGCGCCTGTTCGTCGAACTTCTTCTTGTTCCGTGGCCACATGGCGTAGACGACGACGGCCAGAAACAGGGCCATCAGCCAGACAGACCACAGCGAACGAATGAACTCGTAAAAACCGTCCATGTCGGCGGCGCCCTATTGCAGCAGGTCTTCGGTTTCGTAAGCGCTGAAATCGACCATCCGCCCGAGGATCTGCAGATAGGCAATCAGCGCGTCCATTTCGGTCAGGTTCGCCGGGTCGCCGTCGAAGTTGGCGACCATGGCATTCGGATACCTCTCCAGCATGGCGTCGTAATCGGAGTCCGGGTCGGCCTGGGCTGCCATATCCGCCGCGGCATTCTCGATCATCTCATCCGTATAGGGGACGCCGACCATCCGAAGGGTCTCGAGGTGTGCCGCAATATCGTCCGTCGGCACCCTCTTTCTTTCCAGGAACGGGTAGGCGGGCATGATCGACTCCGGCACCAGGCTGCGCGGGTCGATAAGATGGGCCCGCTGCCACTCGTTGGAGTATTTGCCGCCGACGCGCGCCAAGTCGGGACCGGTCCGCTTCGAACCCCACTGGAACAGGTGGTCGTACATGCTTTCCGCGGCAAGGCTGTAATGCCCGTACCGCTCCGCCTCGTCCCGGAACGAGCGCACCATCTGGCTGTGGCAGACATAGCAACCTTCGCGGATATAGATATTCCGGCCAGCCTGCTCCAGCGGACTGTAGGGTCGCACGCCCTCAACCTTTTCGATGGTCGATTCGATGGTGAACAGGGGGATGATCTCGACCAGTCCGCCAATCGATACGGTGATCAGGATCAGCACGGCCATGATGATGCCGTTGGTTTCGATCTTCTGGTGCCAGTTCCAGCTCATGTCTGCGTCTCCCCTATTCCGCCGGAGCGGTCCGCGGTGTCGCCACCACAGCCTCTTCCGCGACGTCGCCGCGGGCGGTCCGCCACAAGTTGTAGATCATGATCAGCGATCCCAAGAGGAACAGGATCCCGCCGAAGGCCCGCAGCAGATTGAAGGGGAACTTCGCCGACACGCTCTCGATGAAGGAATATTGCAGGAAGCCGAGATAATCGAACGACCGCCACATCAGGCCTTCCATGATACCGCTGATCCACATCGCGGTGATGTAGAGAACGATGCCCAGCGTCGCGATCCAGAAGTGGTAGCTGACGAGGCGCTCGGAATACAGCCTGTCGCGGTTCCAGAGCTTGGGCACCAGGAAGTAAAGGGCGCCGAACGAAACGAAGGCGACCCAACCCAGCGCACCGGAGTGGACGTGACCGATGGTCCAGTCGGTATAGTGGCTCAGCGCATTGACCCGCTTCACCGACATCAAGGGCCCTTCGAAAGTCGACATGCCGTAGAACGCGACCGAAACCACCAGGAATCGCAGGATGGGATCGGTCCGAAGCTTTTCCCAGGCCCCGGACAGGGTCATGATGCCGTTGATCATTCCGCCCCAGGACGGCATCCAAAGCATCACCGAGAAAGTCATGCCCAGGGTCTGCGCCCAGTCGGGCAGGGCGGTGTAGTGCAGGTGGTGGGGGCCCGCCCAGATGTAAAGGAAGATCAGGGACCAGAAATGGATGATCGACAGCCGGTACGAATAGACGGGGCGGCCGGCCTGTTTCGGAATGAAGTAGTACATGATGCCCAGGAAACCCGCCGTCAGGAAGAAGCCGACAGCGTTGTGGCCGTACCACCACTGGACCAGCGCGTCCTGGACCCCCGACCAGACAATGTAACTCTTGGAGCCGGCAAACGAGACCGGGATCGCCAGGTTGTTGACGATATGCAGCATCGCAACCGTGATGATGAAGGCCAGGTAGAACCAGTTCGCCACGTAGATGTGGGGTTCCTTGCGCTTCAGCACCGTGCCCAGGAAGACAATCAGGTAGACAACCCAGACGACCGTCAGCCAAAGGTCCACGTACCATTCGGGCTCGGCGTATTCCTTGCTTTGGGTAATCCCCAGCAGATAGCCGGTGGCGGCCAGCACGATGAACAGCTGATAGCCCCAGAACAGGAACTGGCCCGCCGCCGCCCCGCCGAACAGCGGGGTTCTGCAGGTCCGTTGAACCACATAAAGAGAAGTCGCGAACAAAGCGCTGCCGCCGAAGGCAAAAATTGCCGCCGACGTATGCACCGGCCGGAGCCGACCGAAGGTCGTCCATTCCAGCCCAAGATTGAGCGCCGGAAAGGTCAGTTGCAGCGCGATGATCACGCCGGCCGCAAAGGCAGCAACACCCCAAAAGGCAGTGGCAATGACGAAGAGCTTGACCGTTTGTTCTTCGTAACGCGGCAGTTCGGCGGACGAACTGGCGGACGCGTCCGCTGCGGTTCCCGCTAAGGCCATTGAACCCCCCTCAATAGAGTGCCAGATACGATCGAAGGCCGGCCGGGTGCCTTGACGCAAGACATCCAGTCGCCGCCAGCCGCGCGCCGGGCGACGCGGCGGCACGATATGGGGCGCCCGTTTTGATCATCATTGAAATGCATCAAGGCCTTTCCCACGGTGGCAAGAAGAATGCAGAATAGTTGTCCGGGTCACTTTGCGACACAAGCGCGCGCTTGTGGACGCAACCTGTTTTTGCCGTTCCGCGCCGAACGCGCTAATCTGCCAGCAAAGGAAGAGGTGAAGTCTCGTGACAGATGTCGCTCATACGCCGACGCCGTCGATGCCGGCGATCCGACGGGTCGATAAGGCGCGCCCGTGGATGTGGCTGGCCGCAGGATGGGCGGACCTGCTCAAAGCGCCGAAAACCAGCCTGACCTATGGCCTGATCTTCTTCATCGCCGGCCATGCGATCGGGATCTCCATCTGGTTCTTTGATGTGGCCTATCTGGTCCTGCCGCTGTCGGCGGGCTTCATGCTGTTGGGGCCGATCCTGGCGGTCGGTCTCTATGAGACCTCGCGACGGTTGGAGCAGGGCGAATCGGCCAGCTTCAGCGACACGATGTTCGCCTGGGAGCGCAACACGGCCCAGATCGCCTATATGGGCCTCGTTCTGATGCTGTTCCTGCTGGCCTGGATCCGGATCGCGACCCTGATCTTCGCCTTGTTCTTTTCCGACAACCCGCCGCGGCCCGAACAGGAATTCATCATCGACGTCTTCTTCTCGTCCACCAGCCTGCCGTTCCTGACCACCGGCACCATCGTCGGCGCGATCCTTGCGGTGCTGGTGTTCGCGATCAGCGCGATCTCGATCCCAATGCTGCTTGACCGTCAGGTCACCGTGTTCACCGCGATTGTGACCAGCGTCAACGCGGTGCGCGAGAACAGCGGCACCATGTTGATCTGGGGAATTCTGATCGTCGGATTCACGGCCGCGGGAATTGTGATCGGGTTCCTGGGCCTGATCATCACCATGCCGCTGATCGCGCATGCAACCTGGCATGCCTATCGCGAGATGGTCGACTGGGGCGACGCCGCTCCTGCCGCGCCTCCGCCGTCGGCCTGATAGGAGCCCCATGATGACGCATGGTGGAAAAGTGATCCTGGGTCTGGTGTTTGCCATCATGGCGCTGTTGGGACTGGTGATGGCCCCGACGGCCGTGGACGGCGGTTTCGCATTTGCCGGGTATGTCTTTGCGCTGTCGGGCATCCTGCTGTGCTACAGGCTGATCGCCAGCGACTAGCCGGCCGACTTTTGACATGACCGGGTTGTCCCTGCGCGCTGCGCGGGCGGCCGATGGCGAGGCCATCGCACAGATCCTGCATCGCGCCCGCGAGACGATGGCCTTCATTCCGCAGGACCTGCACACGATGGACGATACGCGCGGTTTCGTGCGCGATGTCCTGTTGGCGTGCCAAGAGGTGATCGTGGCCGAACGCGCCGACGCCGTCATCGGCTTTGCCGCCCTCGACGGCGACATGCTCACCCAGCTTTACGTGGCGCCGCCGTTCTTCGGGCAGGGCACCGGCACGCGCCTGCTGGCCGAGGCCATGGCTCGCGCGCCGGAAGGCTTGAAGCTGTGGGTCTTCGAGCCGAACGTGGGCGCGATCCGGCTTTACGAGCGGCACGATTTCCGGACAATGAAGAAAACCGATGGCAGCGGCAACGAGGAGCGGGTGCCCGACCGGCTGATGGCGTGGCGGCCCGGCGCTAGAGCCACTTGAAACGGCGCAGCAGCCAAACGCCGAAGACGCCCAACACCACCAACACCACGCAGACGATCCAAAAGGCCAAAGGCGACTCGACCCTGGGCATTCCACCCACATTGATGCCCAAAAGGCCGGTCAGAAGGCCCAGTGGCAGGAAGATCGCAGCGACCAGCGACAAGACGTAGGTATTGGCGTTCAGACGTTCGGCAATCCGGTTCGTCAGTTCGTCCTGCACCACGGCGGCGCGCTCGCGGATCGAGTCCAGGTCTTCCACATAGCGGGTCACTTGGTCCGCGAGTTCGCGGATTTCCTGGCGCAGCAGGTCGTCGACAAGATCGAGCTTGGCCAGTGACAACTGAGTCAGCGCATCGCGTTGCGGCGCGATATAGCGCCTCAGCACGATCGTCTCGTGGCGCAGGTCCGTCAGGTCGCCGCGCAATTTCGGTTCGGCCTGCTTCAGGAGACTGTCTTCCAGATGGTCGAGCTCGTCGTCCAGCGAGGCGATCACAGGGCCCATCAATCCGACGAGTTTGCGGGTAATCAGTGCGGCCAGCGCCATGGATGTCGCCGGAATGCTGCCGGCCGCGATGTCGCCGGCCGTTTCCCGGACCGCGATCAGTGGGCGCAGCCGGACGCTGACGATGCGCCGTGCGTCCACCCAGATGCGCAGCGACACCATATCTTCGGGCTCGGCGCCGGGGTTGAGATTGACGCCGCGCAGGATTAGCAGGGCGCCGTCGCCGACCTGCGAGAACCGCGGTCGCGTGTCCTCGGCCAAAAGCGCGCGTATGACCAGCTCCGGTAGTTCCAGGTCTTCTCCCAGGATCCGCGCCGTTTTTTCGGCGCGCCGGTCCAGATGGGCCCAAATCCAACCCGGCGCCGATGCCGCTTCCGCCAGATCCGCGGCGGTCAATGTGCGGACCTGGCCATTTCCGGGAAACGCGACGGCATGGATGATGCCGTCCTTTGCCCCCTCAGCGGCCGGGTCACCGGTCAAGGTCGTTGTGCCGTCCTAGCACTATTCAAAAAGATCGCGCCCGCTATCCGTCAGGCGGCAGACCAGCCAGTCCGGCTTCGTCGGATTGTTGAACCACGGTTCCGCCCAGCCGCGTTCGATGCAGCGGCGGATCGTCCGCTCGTCGTAGCGTTTGCCGTTGGTGTCGAACAGCGGCAGCTTGCCGCCGGCCTGGTCCAAGCCGCGCCGCAGCCAGGCAAGCTGGACGGCGCTGGGCTGAGGTGTGCCTGTCGGTTGCGACCTCTCGGTCGAGCGAATCCGACGCGCGGCCTTAAGCCGGGCGTCGGGCAAATGTACGACATTCGTGCCGCGCAGCATTGCCCGCCATCTCCCCTAGATGCCTCCGCGTGGTATGCTAGGCCATCGGCATGCCGCAGGCCAAGCGCCAAGATTCTGGCTTGCCGCGACCCACGGGAAGAGGGGGGCGTCATGGCGGTCTGCCTGGTCTATGTCACCACCGAAAGCCGCGAACAGGCAATCGCGATCGGGCGGGTGCTGGTCGGTGAACGTCTGGCCGCCTGCGCCAACGTCTCCGGCCCGATCACCTCGATCTTCCGCTGGGAGGGGGCGGTGCAGGAGGGCGAGGAGCACGTGCTGATCGCCAAGACCCGCGACAGCCTGGTGGATCGGCTGCAGGAACGCGTCAAGGCGCTGCACAGCTACGACTGCCCGTGTGTCGTCGCCCTGCCGATCACCGGCGGGCACGCGCCGTTCCTGGAATGGATCCAGGCGGAAACCGCCGCGGACGAGGCGTGACGGCGAATCAAGGATCGCCGGCAAGTTCCTGAAACCGTTCGATGAAGGCCTGTTTTGCCTGATCGGGTGACAGCGGCTCCAGGGCGTGCGCCAGGTCGGCGCGCAACCGGCCGAAAAACCGGTTGGCCTCGCCGGCGGTAAACCCGGCAAGCTGGGTCGCCTCCAGATGGGCCGCCGCCCGGTCGGCGCGTTTGATCAGTCTTTTCACCGCGGGCGGGAGCTTGGCCGGCAGGGAAAAGCGCAGATGGATCGCCGCCTCGAGCCGGCTTTCGAACGCCGCATAGTCGATGCCCAGCGCCGCCTTGAACGGCGAGATCATGTCGCCGATCACATATTCCGGCGCATCGTGCAACAGCGCCGCGCGTCGCCAGGGCGTTTCAAATCCTTCCTTCAGGCGGCCGGCCAGGTCCTCCACCAGCAGGCAATGCTGCGCCACGCTGAACGGCCAGGGCCTCGCGGTCTGGCCGTTCCAGCGCGCGACCCGGGACAGCCCGTGGGCGATGTCCTCGATCTCCACGTCCAGCGGCGACGGATCCAGAAGGTCGAGCCGCCGTCCGCTGAGCATGCGTTGCCAGGCGCGGCCGGTCATGTCTGAGATCGGAACCCCCTCATCCGGCCCTTCGGGCCACCTTCTCCCTCCCGGGGAGAAGGGCACCAAAAGCCCCTCTCCCCGGGAGGGAGAGGGGTTGGGGTGAGGGGGTTCGGGTTTCTAATCATGCCCGAACGGCTGCGCCGGGCCGTGGTTGCCCGGGAAGTCCAGGTGGCTGATCAGTCCCACGCCGTCGCGCCACAGGTGGACCTGCACCGCCGGCGGGTCGTAGCGCCAGCTCCCGGCCGCGCCCGGGCGCAGCTCGAAGGAAACCTGGTGTGCGGTGCCGGGCAGGGTGGACACCACCGTCCCCCGCCATCTCAGGTGGATCGGCCGGTGCAGATGTCCGCACAGGATCCGTTCGACCTGAGGGTTGCGTTCGATGATCTCGCCCAGCGCCTCGGCACCCTCCAGACAGCGCATTTCGTCCATATGGTCGATCCCGGTCTCGACCGGCGGATGATGCATCATGACCACGGTCGGCCGGTCCGGCGCGTCAGCAAGCGTCGTTTCCAGCCAGCGCAGCCGCTCGCCGCACAGCGCCCCGTGCGGGGCGCCTTCGACGACCGTGTCCAGGGCGACGATCCGCACCGGATGGTCCTCGACCGCGTATTGAATGAAAGGACCGTCCTGCAAGAAGCCCAACTGCGGGAATGCCTGTCTTAGGCCCGCTCGGCTGTCGTGGTTGCCGGGGATTGGAAACACCGGTGCGTTCATACGGCGCAGTTGCCGGGCCGCTTCTTCATATTCCGCCGCCGTGCCGTCGTTGACGATGTCGCCGGTGACCAGGACGACGTCCGCCGGCGGCTGCATCGCGTTCAGGTGGTCGACCGCCTTTTCAAGTGCGCCGTTGGTATCGATTTTGCCGAACAGCAATTCGCTGGCAGGCTGGACATGCATGTCGCTGATGTGCGTTATGATCATGGTCGCTCCGTGTCCGCCGCCGCGCCGTCTGTCGCGCGATTGATCAGAGGCGGTCGGGTGTGCTTCAATTTTGGGCAGGCGCCGCGGCGGCAGAGAATCCGCCGGGTTCGGGGGGAATGCGATAAAGCACTGGAATTGCGGTCAAAAACCATAACCGGATGGCACCGTCTGCGGTTTGCGCTAACTGGTATACCGACTGCGAAAAAGGCGTGTCGGGGCGGTCGGACAAGCAGGCCTGCAGACATCCTTTAATTCATCGGGCGGGAACGTCCAAGACCAAAGGCAAGGAGGCAAGGCATGTCGGGAAGCGAAAAAAGGAAAGTGGGGCGTCGCGCCCTTATGGCCGGTGCGGCGGCGACCGGCGCGGCGTTCAGCTTTGCGCCGTTCGTCAAACGCGCGGTGGGTCAGAACAGGACCTTCATCATGGGCACCAACTGGAAAGCCCAGGCCGAGCATGGCGGCTACTACCAGGCGGTCGCGGCCGGCATCTACAAGGAACACGGGCTAGAGGTGGAGGTGCGGTCCGGCGGTCCCCAGGTCAATCACGCCCAGCTTCTGCTGGCCGGCAAGATCGATTTCAACATGGGGTCGAACACCTCGGCATTGAACTTCGTCGCGAACGACATTCCGTTTATCTGCATCGCGTCGATCTTCCAGAAAGATCCGCAGATCCTGATGGCGCATCCGGGCCAGGGCGTCGATTCACTGGCCGACATGAAGGGACACAAGGTCCTGATCTCCAACGATGCCCGCACCGGCTATTGGCTGTGGCTGAAGCAGGCCTACGGGTTCACCGACGATATGATCGAACCCTACACCTTCAACCCGGCGCCGTTCATCGCCGACAAGACCAAGATCCAGCAGGGCTACCTCACCTCGGAACCGCTGGCGATCGAGCGCGAGGGCGGCTTCGTGCCGCGGGTCTTCCTGCTGGCGGACAACGGCTACAACGCCTATTCGACGACGATCGAATGCTCCAAGAAGCTGGTGGCGGAGGACGCCGACGCGGTTCAGCGTTTCGTCGACGCCACCATCATCGGCTGGGTCCAGTATCTGCACGGCGACAATCACGCCGCCAACCAGTTGATCAAAAAAGACAACCCGGATATGACCGACGAGCAGCTCGCCTATTCGACCGACAAGTTGAAGGAGTTCGGGATCGTCGAGTCGGGCGATGCCGAGAAGCTGGGCGTCGGCGCCATGACCGATGAACGCTGGAAAAGCTTTTTCGACTTCACGGTCAAGGCCGGCATTCACAAGCCGGATCTGGACTACAAGCAGGCCTACACGCTGGACTTTGTCAACAAGGGCGTCGGCCTGTAGACCTGACGCCGGCTGCACGCGCTGACCGCCGTTGCGCGGCCGGGCGAAGGCCCGGCCGTCGCGGTGGCTGCGCGCGGGACGGATCGATTGGTATATACAGAGCCTTGGGAACATGGCAGCAGACATAACCAGTGACGACGGCGCTGCGGCGGTGCGGCAGGAAGAAGACCTCCCGATCAATGTGCGCACGCCGGCACAGCGGCTGGAATCCATCATGCGATGGGTCATGCCGCTTTCCATCGGCGTGCTTGCCATCCTGGGCTGGGACCTGATCGTGCGGATCAACGACATCCCGCACTACATCCTGCCCGGCCCCGGCCTGGTGGCGGAAAGCCTGATCAAGGATTGGGGCACGTTGTCGGAGTCGCTCTGGGTGACCGTCAAAATCACCTGCATGGCGCTGGCCGTCGCCATCATCGGCGGCGCCTCGCTGGCGATCCTGTTCAGCCTGTCGAAATGGGTGGAGCTCAGCTTCTTTCCCTATGCGGTGATCCTGCAAGTGACCCCGGTCGTTTCCATCGCGCCTCTGATCATCATCTTCGTCGACACGCCGATCACCGCGGTCCTGATCTGCGCCTGGATCGTCGCCTTCTTTCCGGTGCTTTCGAACACCACTCTGGGCCTGAACAGCGCCGATCACAACCTGCGCAACCTGTTCCAGCTTTACGGTGCGACCCGATGGCAGGAACTGCGGTTCCTGCGGATCCCCAGCGCCATGCCCTATTTCCTGGGCGGGTTGAGGATCGCCGGGGGACTCAGCCTGATCGGCGCCGTCGTCGCCGAGTTCGTGACCGGCGCCGCCGGCGCAGGGACGGGCCTTGCCTTCCGGATTCTTGAGTCCGGCTATCGCCTTAACATCCCGCGCATGTTCGCCGCCCTGATCCTGATCTCGCTGACCGGCATCATCATTTTCCTCGTCTTTACCTGGATCTCGCACCTTGCCCTGCACAAGTGGCACGAAAGCGCGATCAAGCGGGAGAACTAGCGGCCGATGAGCGTGCAGGAACAGACGACGCCTCACACGCCCGCGCCCGCGGGTCCGCCGCTGATCCAAATGCGCGGCGTCGACAAGGTCTATTCCAACGGCACGGTCGCGGTGCGCGACGTCGACCTGGACGTGGGCGCGGCCCAGTTCATGACCCTGCTGGGACCGTCGGGCTGCGGCAAGAGCACGCTGTTGCGCATGATCGCCGGACTGGGCGACATCACCGGCGGGACGATCGACTGGCCCAACTCCGACCACGCCACCAAGGGGCGCGCCAACCGGGGCATCGGCTTCGTTTTCCAGGAACCGACCCTGATGCCCTGGGCAGCGGTGTTCGACAACGTCTATCTGCCGTTCCGTTTGAAGCACATACCCAAGTCCAAGGTGCGCGACACGGTGATGGAGGCGCTGGAGTTGGTGCATCTGGAGGCCTTTGCCGACTCCTATCCGCGCGAATTGTCGGGCGGCATGAAGATGCGCGTCTCCATCGCCCGCGCCCTGGTCACCAAGCCCAAGGTCCTGTTGATGGACGAGCCCTTTGCGGCGTTGGACGAGATCACCCGGTTCAAGCTGAACAACGACCTTCTGGAGCTGTGGCAGGGTCACGACTGGACCATCATCTTCGTCACCCACAGCGTCTATGAGTCCGTGTTCCTGGCAAACCGCGTGGTGGTGATGGCGGCCCGGCCCGGCCGGGTGATCGCCGACCTGCCCATCGACGTGCCCTATCCCCGGGACGAGAGTTTCCGGACCTCGCCCACCTACAACGACTATTGCCGCGAGGTTTCGGGGCTGTTGAAGGTCGCCATGGGCGGCCAGCCCGAGGCCTAGCGCCCGGCACGATGACCGCTTCCTTCATCAGGTGGCCCGACGGCGACCGGATCCGGCTTGCGAACGGCCGGGTGCCGGTCTGTCTGGTGGACGGCGCGGGAGACCTGGTTGCCGACATCGACGGCACGGCGCCGGTTGAGATCCTGGTCGAACAGGGACGGATCGCGCGCGCCGGGCCTGCCGACGCGGCGCCGGCGGCGGAAACGGACATCGCGACGATCGACCTGGATGGGGGCCAGGTCTGGCCGGCCTATGCCGACGTCCACACCCACCTGGACAAGGGCCATATCTGGCCGCGCACACCCAACCCCGACGGCAGCTTCATGGGTGCGCTGGAGGCGGTCGAAGGCGACCGCACGCGCCGCTGGAGTGCGGCCGACGTTCGCGCGCGCTTCGAATTCTCCCTGCGCTGCGCCTATGCCCACGGCACGGCGGCGATCCGCACCCATCTGGATTCGGTGCCGCAGCAGGCGGCCATCTCCTGGCCGGTGTTCGAGGAGATGCGGGCCGAATGGGCCGGCCGGATCGAACTGCAGGCCGCCTGTCTTGCCGGCATCGAGAACTTCCGGGATCCGGACATGGCCAGCGTCGCCGACCAGGTGCAGCGGTCCGGCGGCGTCATGGGCGCGGTCGCCTACCCGGTGCCCGACTTTCGTCCGCTGATGGAGTGGGTGTTCGACCTGGCGATCGAGCGGGATCTGGCGCTGGACATGCATGTGGACGAGACGGTGGATCCGGCCTCGAACACGCTGGCCGAGATCGCGGAGATCGCGCTGGAGCGGCGGTTCGCGCATCCCATCCAGGTGGGCCACTGCTGCAGCCTGTCGGCGCAAACCGACGCGGTCGTGGACCGGACGCTGGACCTGGTGGCCGAGGCCGGAATTGCCGTCGTCAGCCTGCCGATGTGCAACATGTACCTGCAGGACCGCGCCGACGGCCGGACGCCGCGGTTGCGGGGCGTCACCGTCCTGCATGAACTCAGGCGCCACGGCATCCCCGTGTCGGTGGCCAGCGACAACACCCGTGACCCGTTCTACGCCTATGGCGACATGGACATGCACGAGGTTTTCACCCAGGCCGCCCGCATTGCACAACTGGACCACCCTTTGACGGACTGGCCCAACGCGGTGACCCGCACGCCGGCCGACGTGATGGGGCTTGCCGACCGCGGCCGCATCGCCGTGGGCGGCCCGGCCGATCTGGTGCTGTTCCGGGCGCGGCGTTTTTCCGAGCTGTTGTCGCGCCCCCAGGCGGACCGGGTGGTGGTGCGGAACGGAAAATCGATCGACACGACGTTGCCCGACTACCGGGAGCTGGACGTTCAACTCGAAGGAGAGGCGCGATGAGCGATATGGCGGGGCTGTTGGGCGCGCTTGAGGGGCTGCCGGTGGTCACGGAAGGACCGGTGATGAAACAGAAAAGCCGGGACTTCTACTGGTACAGCCCGGTCCTGAAACGCCAGCTCGACGACGTTGTGGCGGATGCCGTGGTCACAGCGCGCAGCGAGGCGGAGGTCATTGCGGTCCTGAAGGCGGCCTACGCCCACGACGTGCCGGTGACCGTGCGCGGGGCAGGGACCGGCAACTACGGCCAAGCGATGCCGCTCAAGGGCGGCCTGGTGCTGGACCTGTCGGAGATGACTGCCGTCAAGGAGATCGCGCCCGGCCGCGTTCGCTGCGAGGCCGGGATCAAGATGCACGACCTGGACGCCGCCACCCGGGAGCATTCCGGTCAGGAGGTGCGTTTCCATCCGTCGACCAAGCGCACCGCCTCGATCGGCGGCTACGTGGCCGGCGGGTCCAGCGGCGTCGGCTCGATCACCTGGGGCCTCTTGCGCGACCGCGGCAACATCCTGGGCGCCCGGGTGGTCACCATGGAGGCCGAACCCCGAGCGCTGGAGCTGCGCGGCGACGACATCAACCAGGTGAACCACGCCTACGGCACCAACGGCGTGATCACCGAGGTGGAGATGCCGCTGGCGCCCGCTTACCGGTGGATCGACATGATCGCCGTCTTCGACGATTTCATGGATGCCTGCCGTTTCTGCCAGGCGCTGTCGGAACAGGACGCGATCGTGAAAAAGCTGGTGACGCCGATCGCAGCACCCGTGCCCGACCAGTATTTCAAGCCGCTGAAGAAGATCCTGCCCGAGGGCAAGAACATCGTGCTGTTGATGATCGCCGACATCGCGGTCGAGGCGTTCGAGGCCTTCTTCAAAGGCTATCCCGGAGAGATCGTCTACCGGCAGACCGCCGCCGACAAGGCCCAGGACGGCGTGCCGCCGCTTTACGAGTTCAGCTGGAACCACACCACGCTGCAGGCGCTGAAGGTGGACCGCAACATCACCTATCTGCAGACCCTGTTCCCGCCACCCGGCCATCTGGCCCTGGTGGAACAGATGTACAGGCACTTCGGCGACGAGGTGCCGATGCATCTGGAATTCGTCCGCTTCGGCGGCCAGATCGCCTGTTTCGGACTGCAGGTCGTGCGCTTCACCACCGAGGAACGGCTGCGCGAGATCATCGCCTATCACGAGGCCAACGGCTGCCCGATCTTCAACCCGCATGCCTATACATTGGAGGAGGGCGGCATGAAGCAGGTCGACCACCTGCAGCTCGATTTCAAGCGCGAGGCCGACCCCAAGGGCCTGATGAACCCCGGCAAGATGCTGGCTTGGGAGGATCCGGACTGGACGCCGGAAGAGACGGACAAGGTGCACCTTTATCCGGCCAGCGGGTGATGCCGGACGATCGCGCGGCACAGCGAGAATCTCTTCGCGATGACCGAGGAGAAATTCATCGACCTCGTTTCCGGCTATGTACCTGACACGGACATCAAGGACCGTCTGTTCAAGACCGAGATGAAGAACCTGGGCATCTTCGGCTACGGGACCAAGGGCTTCATCATCTCGATGATCGAGACCGCGCTGGAACTGACCGGCGAACGGATCTCCGGCAGCGATATCCAGAGGATCATCGCGCTGGGCAAGGACATGCTGGAGCATCCCGTCGAGGTGCTGCCGGGCGCGCCGGAGACCCTGCGATCGATGGCCGGGCGGTACCGGCTGATCCTGATCACCAAGGGCGACTTGTTCGACCAGGAAAGCAAGCTGGCGCGCTCGGGACTGGCTGAGCTGTTCTGGAAGATCGAGATCGTGTCGGAAAAGAACGAGGCGACCTATCTGGACGTTCTGGCCCGCCACGAGGTCCCGCCCGAGCGGTTTTTGATGGTGGGGAATTCGGTGCGTTCCGACATCCTGCCGGCGATCGAGTTGGGTGCGCGCGCCGTCTATGTGCCGTACCGCATCACTTGGCAGCACGAGACGGTCGAGCTGGATTTCCAAAGCCTCGACGGCCAGGTCGTTCAATTGGAGACGCTGGCGGGCCTTGCACTGGAGGTCTGAGCGGCGGCAGCCGGACCCCCTTCGGCAAGCTCAGGACAGGCTTTCGTGACGGCCGTGTTCCACGGCCTCCTCAGGGTGAGGGGAGAGACTAGCCCGGCACACGTTACCTCATGCTGAAGAGCCCCGAAGGAGCGTCACGAAGCATGTGGCTGCCGCGCGCTCAATCCAGCATGCCGAAGCGTTGGTCGACGTTCTGCACCACACCGATGCCCAGCTTGCCGCGGCTTTCTTCGGCCAACTGTGACACCCTGCCTGTGACCCAGAATTCCAGCTTCTTGGCTCCTGCCACCTTTGGATAGTTGGCGACCATGTCCTCAAGCACCGACGCGGCTGTGTTGGTCCAGCGGCCGTAGTCCAGGGGCAGGGCGCAGACCACGATGCCGTTCTCCGCATAACCCAGGGCGATGCCGTTATAGAGCCTGATTTCGACAATCTGCGATACGGTCTCGTCGTATCCCGCAAGGGTCTCGGCGATCTGCTGGAAAAAGACCGAATCGACCGGCGTCTGCGCCTGCATCGCAACCTTCAGGATTTCATCCCGGCCCTTGGCGGCCTTCATGGCGGCGAGCGCATGGGTGATGGCCGTCTGGTTGCGCGGCGTCAGGATCTTGTCATGGATGAACCGGTCCACCAGGTCGGGATCGATGCCCATAGCTTCCATGCAGCGGTGTTGTCGATTCTGAGCTGTGCCGGCGGGGTTTCGGTGATGACATCGTTGAAATTGTCGGTCCAGGTGAGCCCGCTGATGGTCATGGCGACGGGCCCGGTGGCCGGCAACAGCACCACGTTGGGACCCAGGTTGCCCACGGCCGACGCCCAGCCGACCCGATTCAGTTCCTCCTGCAGGATCGGGTTTGCCGAGTAGACGTCGATTTGCAGCTTCTTGGCCAGTTGCCGCTTATAGTCGGAAACCTGGAGGACCGACTTGACGGCGCCGTCCTCGTAGTCGCTTTCCTCGTTGGTGATGACTTCCTTGGCGCGGCTGAACAGGGTGGAAATGCCGTCCGGAATGCCGGAAACAGTGTCGACAGGATCCTCGATCAGGCGCTCGGCGCCGTCCAGCGGCTTTTGAGCGGCCGTCTTTAAGGCGTCGCCGAAGGCCTCGGTGTTTTCGATCTCCTTTAGCTGCGCGATCGCATTGATCTCGCGGACCAGGCGGCGCAGCATGGCGTCGTTCTGCGCCTTAAACGGACCGAAATCCGACTGGACGGTATAGCGGTTGGTGAAGCCGTCGGTGACCACGCGTTCGTCGATGGTGTAGTGGGAGCCGGAGATCATCTCGGCCGGCAGGATCTCCGAGGCCTTGCGCTCCATGTTCATGGGCTCGAAATTGTCGGCCTGGGCCCAGAGCACCTGCGGTGCCGCACATGTTCCCAGCGCGAAGAAAGCGGCAACGACGCCGCGATGGGCGCATGTCTTCATGGGCGTTTTCCTTCTTCTTGGGGGGGGCTGTGTCGGCGAAGGCGGTTCGGCCTCTGGGTCCGAATATTCCGGTCCGGGCAACGGACCGCAAGTCTTTTGTGCCGTCACCGCCGATTTGTTGCTAACGCCGCTGGGGCCGGTGATCGTCTTAACGTCTGATCGCGCGGTCGCATCTGGGTCCGGTTTCAATGCACCGAGCAGTTCTCCCGGAATTCCCGTGGGCTGACCCCGGCAAAACGCCGGAAGGCGCGGGTGAAGTGCGCCGGGTCCGAATAGCCCAGGCTGTAGCCCACGTCGATGATCTTTTTGTTGTTTTCCGCCAGCAGCTTGACCGCCGTGGAATAACGTGCCTCCTCGAACAGTTTCGAGTAGGTGGTGCCGTCGTTCGCCAATCGCCTTTGCAGGGACCGTACGGTCATCCCGGCGATTTCGGCGGCGGTTTCGATCTGCGGTGCGCGTTCACCCAGCAAGGTGGCCAACACCTGGTGCAAGCTGCCCGGAAAATCGTCGGCGGGTTTTGTCCGCCCGCGGGTCGGGAGGCGTGGATTCGTTGACGCAACGACCGGAAGGCCCGCCACCGCCCGTGGGATGGCTATGGCCGTCAAGGTGCGGGTCGGGACGATCTCCGCATCGCAGAACACGTCCGTTTTCTCCAGACCCATGGAGTCACGTGAGGGGACGAAGATCTTGCTGGGGCGCCAGTTCGGCCCGGCACCCATCCGCGCGACCTGAACCATCATGCCCATCGCGAAGTGGGCCATCTCGCGTTCGCCGAAGTCGAACACGCGTGGCCCGTCGCGGCAAAACAGAACCTCGTCAGTCGCTTCCGCCAACCACCAGTTCGCATCGTTCCGTAGGAAGGAAGGGCGCGGACGACAGCCTTCAGTGCCTGATAGACGGTCTGCGCGCGCGGCCCGGTTTCGGAGATCGCCCATTTCCGCAAACGACCCGAGTTCCGACACGCGAATGCCGAAGGTCTTGGAACCGAGGGTGCGCGACCCATGATCCATCAGTCGACAGATATGCGCGAACGGAACAAATCCGTCGCGCCGGCAATAGTGCCAAGGCGGCATATTCAGCCCGCGCATGGCGTTTTCCGCCGAAAGTCCCTCCGCCTCCAAGGCCGCCGCGATTTGCACAGCGATATCGACCCTGGTAACAGGGATCTTGCCCCTTAATGTCGTCATTGCCCCGTGCCGTCCTGCCGTTCCACTTTAAATTACAAGCGGTTACGCAACACAACAGCGATATACTAACATCTAGAAGTCGCACTGACATGTCCTAAATCAAATCGCCTAGTCGTCGACCGCAGGCGCGACCCGGACGGTGAACGGCGCCTCGATGGCCGCGATCCGCACCGCCGGCGCTGTCGGTGTCCAGGGCGCGGGTGGCTTTCGAAGGGGCGCAGTTTGGCGGGCGATGGCAAGAAATGCGCAATCCAGACCTTAGGATCGTGCCTCGTGCGCCTTTGGTTTTTTAGATGCGAGGCAGAACCGGTGGCATTGTCGATGGATGACGATGACAACGTTATCTCCGCGGTCCGTCGCGCCATTGTGGCATGCTTGCCAAGCGGCAACCCTGCCATCCACCGGGTCGCGCATACCGTCGGCATCAACGCGCGAACCTTGCAGCGGCGGCTCGCCTATCATCACCTGACCTACCGTCGGCTCGTTGACGAGGTCAGGTTGCAGACGGCCTGCGAAATGCTGGAAACCAACAGCAGGTTGCCAGTGGGCGACGTTTCAAAAGCGGTCGGGTACTCGGACCCGGCCCACTTCACCCGCGCCTTCGTGCGATGGACCGGCATGACCCCCCGCGATTACCATCGGCGCGTCCAGGGTCGGCAGCACGGCGGGATCCGGAATTAGCGTCCGCGCCGCACGCCTGTTGCCGCCTTCCGGACAGCTGCGACGCGATGCACCGGTGCGAGCAATGGCCCTCCGGGAAAGAGACCGGCGGCGCCAAACGGTGCGGTCTGGCGAGAGACAGCCATGCGCCCGGCCGTCGCGCGTTCCGGGCGCTGCAACGGGCATCCGTGAGTCTCTTCCGGCGATTGCCGCACCCGCTAAACTTGGTGGTCTGGCCGAGTCGCCCAGGTACAACACGGCCGTTTTGTGAGAAGGGAATGGTCCCGATGACAGTGAACCGCGTGCCGGTCCGCATCGCCCTCAACGTCATGCGCGCCAGGTTGACAATTCTGGGTTTCAACCTGGCAGTCATCACGTTTCAACTCGACAAAATCCGTGTATTAGACGGCGCGGTCGCGCTTCCCGGCCTCGACTTCCCGGTGCATATCACAGCCGCGGCATCGCTCTTTCTGGGCATCGCGCTGTCGATCGTGGCGATGGTCAGCTTCGTCGCCTCGGCCTCCATCGACAACACCGCCACCTGCGATCACTGGTCCATGCTGTTGGGCGACCTGTTGATGTATCTGGCGGTGGCCCAGACCGTGGCCGGTTTCTTCGGCCCGTTCCTGTTCACTCTTGGGCAGGTGGATTTTGTCGAGTTGGGCGAGGCCCGTGACTTCGCGAGGATCGGCACGGCCGTGACCGTCGCCGGCGCCATTGCATGGTTTACGGCCAACTATCTGGGGCCGGTGGTTTCGTTGCTCCGTTCGCCGCTCGGCCGCCGGATCACGCTCGCGCTTGGGGGCGTGTACGTCATGCTGGTGATTCTGATCGCGTGGGTGGGCACGATGGCCTGGCGTCTGCAGAGCCGGCGCCTGGGGTTGGATGAGCCGGATTCCATGTGGCTCGGCTGGTTGTTCGCGCCCCTGTTTTGGTGAAGAGAGCGGAACGCCTAGAATTCCACGTGGCGTCGGCTGTTGTTTGAAGCGATACTTGCACCGGGAGCATTAGGGGACCGCCAGCATGACTTGCCGACGAGGTTCGCAGAAACCTTCGTTTCTGATTGCGCTCGTGGTGCTTGTCGCATGCGAGGAGCAAAACACCTACGTTCCGCCACCGCCGCCCAAGGTCACGGTTGCGGCGCCTGAAAAGCAGGCGGTTACGGAATACCTGGAAATGACCGGCACCACGGCCGTCAGCAACACAGTGGAACTCAGGGCCCGGGTCGAGGGCTACCTGGACAAGGTGCTGTTCGAGGACGGTGAAACGGTGAAGGCGGGCGACCTCTTGTTCGTGATCGAGCAGGCGCCCTACGATGCGTCGGTCAAGGAGGCCGAGGCCGGCTTGGCGCGGGCGAAGGCGCAGGTCAAGCAGTCCGCGCTTACAGCGGAACGGGTCGGCAAGGCCCGCAAGTCCGGATCGGTCAGCCAGCAGGCCCTTGATGAGGCAAAGGCGGTTGAAGCGGTCGATTCGGCCGACGTGCTTGGCCGCGAGGCCGAACTGACCAAGGCCAGGCTGGATCTCAGCTATACCGAGGTGCGCGCGCCGTTCGACGGCAGAATCAGCCGGCGCCTGAAGGACCCAAGGAACCTTGTGGGCTCCGGCGAGGACACGGTGATCGCGCGGATCAACCAGATCGATCCGCTCTACGTCTATTTCACGGTCAACGAAGAGGATCTGTTGCGCGCCAGGGACGTCTATAGGGAGTCGCCGCAGCGGGCGGCGAGGGGCGGGACATTTCCGCTTCAGATGGGGCTCGCCAATGATGAGGGGTATCCGTACGACGGCATAATGAACTACTCGGCGATCACCCTGGACGGCAGCACCGGCACCTTGCTGTTGCGTGGAACCTTCGACAACCCGGAAGGCGCCATCATGGCCGGCCAGTTCGCCCGCGTTCGCATCCCTCTGGTCGAGCGGCAGGACCGTCTCGTCGTCCCCGAACAGGCCATCGGATACGACCAGCAGGGCGCGCATGTCATGGTGGTCAACGACAAGAACGTGGTCGAACGCCGCGCCGTGAAGGTGGACCAAGCCGTGGGTGACGAGCGTGTGATCTCGGACGGGCTGAACGGCGACGAGCGGGTCATCGTCAACGGCCTGCTGCGGGCGATCCCGGGCAACACCGTGGATCCGGTCGCGCAGTCCGACGCCGAGACTGCCGGCGCTTCGAAGCCCGCCTCTTAGCGCCTGGCGGGGCAGAGGGCGCAAATGTCGAAATTCTTCATCGACCGGCCCATCTTCGCCAACGTGATCGCCATCATCGTGGTGATCCTGGGGCTGGTGGCGATGGTCAACCTGCCGGTCGCGCAATATCCCAACATCGTTCCGCCGACCATCCAGGTCACCACCAACTATCCGGGCGCCAATGCGGAGGTGGTGGCGAACACGGTCGGCATCCCCATCTAGAACGCCGTCAACGGGGTCGAGGGCTCGATCTATATGAACTCGTCCAGCGCCAGCGACGGCAGCTACACGCTGACGGTGACGTTCGAGGTGGGCACGGATCTCAACGCCGCGCTGACGCTGGTTCAGAACTTCGTCAATTCGGCGCTGTCGCAGCTTCCGATGCCGGTCCAGTCCCAGGGCGTGACGGTGCGCAAGGTCTCCACCAACATGTTGCAGGTGGTCAGCCTCTATTCCGACGACGACCGGTTCGACGAGACCTTCCTTGCCAACTATGCCGTGATCAACCTCCAGTACCCGCTGGGCCGGGTGAAGGGCGTCGGCCAGATCACCGTGAAAGGCGCGGGGTCCTACAGCATGCGGATCTGGTTGGACCCGACCCGGCTGCAATATGTGGGCCTGACCACTCTGGACGTACAGGAGGCGATCGAGGCGCAGAACATCCAGGTTGTCGCCGGCCAGCTCGGTGGGCCGCCGGTGCCCGACGACCAGGTTTTCCAGTACACGGTGAACGCCTTGGGCCGGCTGTCCGATGTGGCGCAGTTCGAGAACATCATCGTCAAGAGCCAGCGTGGCGCGACGGGCGAGGTGGTGCGGATCAAGGACGTCGCACGGGTAGAACTCAGCCAGGAGACCTATTCCAATTTCTCGGGCCTCAGCAGCAAGAAGGCGGCGCACATCATCGTCTATGCGCTGCCGGACGCCAACGCGATCGCGCTGGGCGAGGAAGTTCGCGCGGCCACCGAGGAGCTGAGCCAGCGCTTTCCGGAGGGCATGAAATACGCCATCCGGTACGACACCACGGTCTTCATCGAGGATTCGATCAACGCCGTCTATCACACGTTGATCGAGGCGGGCGTGCTGGTGCTGGTGGTGATCTTGGTGTTCCTGCAGAACTTCCGGGCGCTGCTGGTGCCGGCGACGACCGTGCCGGTCACCATCATCGGCGCCTTTGCCGGCATGGCCCTGTTGGGTTTCAGCATCAACCTGATGACCCTGTTCGCGCTGATCCTGTCGATCGGGATCGTCGTCGACGACGCCATCATCATCGTGGAGAACGCGTCGAAATACATCGACAAGGGGATGACGCCGCACGATGCGTCGATCAAGGCGATGAAGGAACTGACCGGGCCGGTTCTGGGCATCACCCTGGTCCTGACCGCGGTCTTCATTCCGGCCAGTTTTCTGCCGGGCATTACGGGCCAGCTGTTCCGCCAGTTCGCCCTGGTCATCGCGGTCACGGCGATTATCAGCGCGCTTAATGCGCTGACGCTGAAGCCGGTGCAATGCGCCCTTTACCTGAAGCGGCAGACCAAGCCGCCCAACGTCTTCTATCGCGGCTTCAACCGGGTCTATCAGGTGATGGAAGACGGCTATCTGAAGATCGTCAGCGCCATGGTGGCGCGGCCAAAGATCAGCGTGCTGATGTTTTTTGCCGTCATCGCGGCCGCCGGCCGGCAGTTTACCCGCCATCCCACTGGGTTTCTGCCGACCGAAGACCAGGGCTATGCGATCGTCGCCGTGCGCCTGCCGGACGCCGCGTCCCAGCCGCGGGTGCGCGCGGTGGCCGAACAGGTCGACAGCATCCTGGAAAAGACGGACGGCATCGCCTCCTGGGTGACGATCGGCGGTTTTTCGATTCTGGACGGCGCCAATGTCTCCAACATGTTCACCACCTTCGCCATCTACGATCCGTTTGACGAGCGGGGCAGCGAACTGAGCCAGGAGGCGATCATCGCCGACCTCAAAGCCCGTTTCGCGCCCATCCAGGAGGCGGGCTTCGCGGTGGTGCCGCCACCGCCGATCACCGGTCTGGGGGCGTCAGGCGGCTTCCAGATGATGGTCGAGGACCGCGGCGCGCTGCGGCTGGCGCAACTGGAAAAAGCGGTCTTTGAATTGATCCGCGCCGGCGAAGGGCAGACCGGTGTGCGCGGCCTGACGACGACCTTCAGCGCCCGCAGTCCGCAACTGTTCCTGGACATAGACCGCACCAAGGCGGAATCGCTGGAAGTCGACATGGCCGACGTGGTGCAGACTCTGCAGGCCTATTTCGGATCAGTTTATGTCAACCTGTTCAACAAGTTCGACCAGACCTTTCAGGTGCGAATGCAGGCCGATGCAGACTATCGCATCCGGCCCAACGATCTGGCGGATCTCTATGTGCGCAACGCCCGGGGCGACATGGTGCCGCTGCGCACGCTGATCGACGTGCAGCGCACCAACGGCTCGGAGCTGGTGACCCGCTACAACCTCTACCCGGCTGCGCCGCTGTTCGGTTCGGCGTCGCCGGGATTCAGCTCGGGCGACGCGCTGAAGCTGATGGAGCAGATCGCCGCCGCCGGTCTGCCGCAGGGCATGGACTTCGACTGGACGGCGACGGCCTATCAGGAGAGCCAGCTCGGAAACCAGGCCTATTTCATCTATGCGCTGTCGATCGTTCTGGTCTTCCTGGTGCTGGCGGCGCAGTACGAAAGCTGGTTCAGCCCCGCCGCCGTAATCCTGGTAGTACCGATGGCGCTTGTCGGCGTGCTGCTGGCGCTGATGGCGCGCGGCTTCCAGAACGACCTGTATACTCAGGTCGGCTTGGTGCTGATGATCGCGCTGGCCAGCAAGAACGCGATTCTTGCGGTCGAATTCGCCCGCGAGTTGCGTGCCGAAGGCCATTCCATTGCCGAGGCCGCGGTCGAGGCGACCCGCCAGCGCTTCCGGCCGATCGTGATGACGTCGTTTGCCTTCATCCTGGGCGTCGTGCCGCTGCTGACCGCCAGCGGGGCAGGGGCGGCCAGCCGGCAGGCGATCGGCACGGTGGTGTTCGGCGGCATGCTGTCCTCCACCCTGGTCGCGATCCCGTTCGTGCCGGTCTTCTGCGTGGTGATGCAGGGCATGGAGGAATGGCTTCAGGCCCGCAAGGCCAGGAAGCAGGACAAGGAACCGGCCCCGGCCCCGTCGGAGGCGGAATAGCGGGTGAGGAAGCCCCACGGCCGTTTGGCGCCCAAGCTCCAGTTTCCGGCGGGGCGGGCAGGGCGGTGCTGTTCCGGCGCGACGATCACAACTGAGTGCGTGGCGCTTAATGGCAAGAATCGAATACCCAGACACTTAGGCTCTCCATATGCCCTACGCCTGCCTGCGAGATTGGGTATTATCGGTGTCACCGCGATGATGAAATCGGTATCAACGGATCGCCGCTATCGGATGAACGACGGCTTTGCGTTTTCGGTCTGCATAGTGCTGGTGCCGGCGGCCATCTACACAGCAATCCTTGGCACATGGGTGTTTCCGACATGACGACTCCCGTAAAGACATCAACGAAGGCTCTCTTGACCGGCGCGGTCATCGTTGTCGTCGTCGGTGCGGTCGTCTGGCGATACTGGGACTATGTGGTCAATCCGTGGACCCGCAACGGACAGGTCTATGCCCAGGTGATCCAGGTCACGCCGCGAGTCTCCGGCACGATCGTGGATCTGCCGATTTTCGACAACCAGTCCGTCGAAGCAGGCCAGCTGTTGTTCCGGATCTATCCGCGGACCTACGAGTCGACGGTGGAACAAAGAGAGGCCGAGCTGGTCAGGGCCCAGGACGAGATCGAGGCGCTGAAGCAAGAGGTCGAGGCGAAGGCGGCGGCAATCGGCCGGTACGACCGCCAGATCGCGCAGGCGGTGAGCCAGGTGAAGGCTTTCGAGGCCACCTATGAGGACACCGGCGCCACCTATGCGCGCATGCAGAAGGCGGTGGTATCCGGCGCCGTGTCCAGGGACATGCTGGATCAGTCCAAGGCGGAGTTCGATTTCGCAACGGCGCGGGTACAGCATGCCAAGGATCTGCAGCTTGAGTATGAGGCAAGCAAATTGCAGGCGGAGGCCGACTGGTTGCGGGCGAAGGCGGATCTGGGCGCCGAAGGCGAGGCCAACGCCCGGCTGCGCGCCGCAAAGGCCCATCTGCACCACGCCCACCTGGATCTGGAGTTCACCGAGGTTGTTGCGCCGGTGGACGGCCATGTCACCAACCTCAACCTCCGGATCGGAGACCATGCCACGGCCAACCACGCGCTTTTGGCACTGGTCGACGCCGACAGCTACTGGGTCAACGGTTTCTTCAAAGAAGACGTGCTTGCTGACATCACCGTGGGCGACCGCGCGATCGTCACGCTGATGAGCCACCCTGACAAGCCGATCGAAGGCCGTGTGGTCAGCCGCGACTGGGGCGTCGAGCAGAGGGACGGCGGCAGCGGCGAGCAACTGCTGCCCAAGATCAGTGCCACCTTCGAGTGGATCCGCCTGGCCCAGCGTGTGCCGGTGCGCGTGGAATTCGAGGAACTGCCGGAGGGCGTGGAACTGACGTCGGCACGACGGCCTCGGTCTTGGTCAAGAGCGGAACGTCCGGCGACTACGTCCCGCCGGAACGCCCGACGGTGAAGCCTCGGCACGCGGGGCACTGACGAACAAACGGTCGCAGCACCCACAGCCCAACCCCTCTCCCCTCGACGGGAGAGGGGTTTTCGTGTGACCCAGGTCACACACCCGCATACGCAGAAATGCCTTATACTCCTCCGGACCGGCACGAGACCGGCGCGACAAGAACCACGACAGTGGGGGAGAAAATGGAAAGCACGACGCGCAGCACGAAGGTGTTGAATGGTGTCGGCGCGGCCTTTGCGGCCGCGCTTTGCGTTTCTACGGCATCGGCCGAGACGCTGTTGGAACGCGGGACCTACCTCATGCAGGGCATCGTCGCCTGCGGCAATTGCCATACCACCATGGGTCCGCAGGGTCCGGTCCCCGGCATGGAGATGGCGGGCGGCCTGCCGTTCAAGGAGGCGGCCTTCACCGCCTATGCGCCCAACATCACGCCCGACAAGGAGACCGGGATCGGCGCCTGGACGGATGCGGAGATCATAGCCGCAATCCGCGAGGGCAAACGCCCCGACGGCACGACCATCGGCCCGCCGATGCCGATCGCACTGTATCGCGGCATCTCGGATCGCGATGCGCAGGCGCTGGTCGCCTATCTGCGCGCTGTGCCGCCGGTGCGCAACGAAGTGCCCAAATCGGAATACAGCTTCCCGCTGCTGCCGGCCTACGGGCCACCGGTTGGGCATGTTGCGGACGTCGATCCGTCGGACACGCTCGCCTACGGCGCGTATCTTGCCGGCCCGGCCGGCCATTGCATCGAATGCCATTCGCCGCCCGGCCCGAACGGCGCGCCCGACCTGCAGAACGGCCTGGGCGCCGGCGGGTACAAGTTCCACGGCCCCTGGGGCGTCAGCGTCAGCCCCAATATCACGCCCAAGGGACTGGGCGCCTGGTCAGATGCCGATATCAAACAGGTGATCACGACGGGTGTCCGGCCCAACGGCGCGCGCCTGATGCCGCCGATGGGCTTTGCCGACTACGCCAACATCCGCGACGAGGATCTGGACGCGACGTCGCCTATCTGCGGTCGCTGCCCGCGAAGTAGCGGAGGGGCCGGTAACACCCCCATCCCAACCCCTCTCCCTCTAGGGAGAGGGGCTTTTGTTCCCTTCTCCCCCCGGGGGAGAAGGTGGCCCGAAGGGCCGGATGAGGGGGCTACAGCCGCGTCAGCGTCCGTTCCACCTTCTCCAGAAACGCCCGGCGGCTCGCGTCGGTCGATTCGTCCATCCGGTAAAGCGCCAACCATGTCGACTTGCACTTCGGATGGCAGATCGCCTTGATCCCGGTCGTCAGCGTGCGCCGGCCGGGGTCGCGCACCAGCTTGATCCACCACCAGGGCGATCCGTAGGTGGTGATGCCGACGATGTGGCGGATGTTGGTCATCAGCCCGCGGATCGGCTTGTTGTCCTCCGGCAGGGTGAAGGTTACGTGCGGCACCCAGACCCGGTCCAGCCAGCCCTTCAGCATCGCCGGCAGGCCGTACCACCAGGTCGGATAAACAAAGACCAGCGCCTCCGCCCAGCGGATGTGGTCGATCTGGTCGGCGACCGGGTCTTCGTTGGCACCCGGCGTGTGGTAGTCGATGCGTTCCTGGCGCGTCAACACCGGGTCGAATCCCATGGCGTAGAGGTCCAGTTCGCGCACCTCGTGGCCGGCCGCGGCAAGCGCCTCCAGGGCCCGGGCGTGTGTGGCTGCGGCGAAACTGTCCTCCACCGGGTGGCAGTAGACCACCAGACAGCGCATCAGAACCGCTCCATGGCCCTGGCGACTTTGGCCATGAAGCGGGCGCGGGTCCGGTCGGTGGAAACGTTCATGTGGTAGTGTGCCAGATAGGTGATCGGGGCACGGGGCGCGATCAGACGGTGCATGTAGCGGGTCATCGCCTTGCGCGGCGGGTCGCCCATCCACCAGGCCCAGTGGCGTGGCCGGCCATAAGTGGTGACCGCGGCGGCCTTGCGGATGTGCTGCAGATTGGGCGTAACCCGGCCGTCCGCTTCCATCCAGGACGAACGAGACGCCCGGCAGCAGCACCCGGTCGAACCAGCCCTTCAGGATTGCCGGCAGGCCGAAACACCAGACCGGAAAACAGAAGACCAGCGCGTCGGCCGCCTGCAGCCGGTCCACGTAGCCCTGGACCGGGATCTGGTTGATCGCCGTGTCGTGATATTCCTGCCGCTCCTTCCGCGACAGCACCGGTTCGAACCCTTCCGCGTAGAGGTCGCTGTCGTCCACCGCGTGGCCCTGCGCGGTCAGGGTCTCAACGACGGTCTTGTGCAGCGCGGCCTGATAACTGTCCTCCACCGGATGCGCGAAGAGCACATGCACGTTCAAAGCGCGGCCTCCGGCAGGATCAGGCGCGACGGCGAGGCCGTGCCCGAGCCGATCGACAGCGTGATCGTGCGCTGGTCCAGCCGGCGCGCATACCAGTGTCGCGCGCCGGTGCCGGGATTGACCGGAAATGCGGGGAAGGCGGCCCCGGCAATCGACAGGCGCAGGGCGTCGCCGGCCGGGACCAGGGCGCGCAGCGCGCGCAGGTCGACCGTGACCGGCTGTTCGGTGTCGTCGACCCGGCGATACCCCTGGGCCAGCGTCAGAACCCGCCCGTCCGGCGTCACCCGGCTCAGCGTGCAGGCCAGGTCGTAGCTGGGCCGGTCGGCCTCCACCCACAATTCCGCCGACAAGGCGCCCGTCAGGTGGAGGTCCCGACCCAACGGTGCGGCGTTGTAGACGGCCACGTCGCCGCGGTCGTCCAGCGCGCCGCGGTCGACGGCACCGCCGGGCTCGGCCCAGTGTCCGCCCAGCGCGGGCACGGGCCGCCACGGGTCGTGCACGAAGCTGTCCGAGCCTGCAATGCCGGGCACGGTTTCCAGCAGGCGGCCGCCGTCAATTCTCGCCGCGGCCAGGCCCTCGCCGACGAGATATAGCGACAGGGGCTCCGTCTCCGGCCACGCCTCGTTCTCGACCCAGCGGTCGCCCCCGACCTGGAACAGGCGCACCGCGGGATCGGGTGGCTGGTTGTCCTCCTTGAGGAACCGGTTGAACCAGCGCACCTGGGCCAGATCGACGGGACTGACCGCTTTGTCGCCCTGGTCAAGGTCGCCCGCACGGCGTCCCCAACAGCGGTGCGTCCAGGGCCCGACGATCAGGGACTGGAGCGCGTTCTTGGCGCGGTGCAGGTCGCCATGCGCTGCCAGCGTTCCGCCCAGCATGAAGTCGTACCAGCCGCCCACGTGCAGCATCGGCACATCGGGAATACGGTCCAGGAAGAACCGGGGCGCCATCGCGTCCCAATAGGGGCCGCGCCGGTCGTTCGCAACCCAGTCCAGGTAGAACCCGTCCTGGTGGTGGGTCTCCAGCACCACCGGGCGGCAAGGGATCGGGTCGCCCACTGGCGGGGCGGCCGCGGCCTGGGCCAGGGCGTTGAAGGCGGTTTCGTCGCCTTCGTGGCGGGCCTGCTGGGCGCCCATCCTCAGCGCCCATTCCATGGCCTCGGCCAGGCGCAGAGCGCCGCCCTCGAACACCCAGTCGTCATGCACGTCCCAGGCGATCATCGCGGGGGCCAGTGCCTTCAGATGCCGGCCGATGCCCCGGTCCGCCGATCCGATGGCCGCGCAAAGCTGGGTCATGCCCTCGTAGGCCGCGCCGTACATGCCGATGGCGCCGTTGGCCCGGGGCAGGGTGGTGGCCCAGGCGATGGTGTCGGCCCCGTCGGCGAATTCCGATTCGATCAGCCGCCACTTGCCCTCGCTGGACCCGCAGCCGCGCACGTCCTGGATGACGACGATATAGCCCTGGTCGGTGTACCAGGTGGGGTGGGCGAAGGTCGCGGTCGCGGCCAGGCGGCGGCCGTGCGGCTGGCGCATCAACAACACGGGGAAGGGGCCTTCGCCGTGGCGCGCAGCGTCGGGCCAGTAGATGTCGGCGTCCAGCCTGATCCCGTCGCGGGTCTGCATCGACACCGTCTCCGGCGCCGTCGCCCGGCGGATGGCGCCGTTGGTCATGGCCGCGGCCCGGCGTTGACCATGGGCGACCTTTTGGCTCTCATCCGTCCTCCGTCAGTCCTGGTTTTGCATATCCGGCAGGAATGCGCCCGCGAACGCGGCACCGATACTGGGCATTGCCGGCGCGCGCGGTCAATCGGAAAGCATGTCGCGGGCGGGGCGCCTGAGGCGCTGGACGCCCGCTTCCAGTCGCCAGTAGCGGTATCCAAATCCGCCATCCCGCGCCGGTTGTTTACCGTGATCGTGCTGCAATTTGCAAAATGGGTCGCAAATTGAGAGGGATTCGGCGTTGGTTTCCAGGCCGGTAACCCTGTTAGTCCTTGATCCCGTTGGATCGCCGATTCTGGCACGGCGTCTGCACCGTCCCTGGCAAGCCGGTGAAAGAAGACTGCCAACTCCGACGTTACCGGCGCTAGTCCCCCCTAAGAGGGGCGGTCGGTTTTAAACCCCCTTCGGCCGACCGCCCCTTCTTTATTCCAGCCTCTTAAGCACGATCAGTTCGGGTTGACGCACCGATGCGGTTGCAGCCATACCCCTCGAGACGGCACGCTGCGCGTGCCTCCTCACGGTGAGGTTGGGCGGAACCGCCGTCTCGAAGCACATGGCTGCAGCTATGCCAGGTGTTTCACGGCATAGAACTGAACGGTACCAGGCCGCCCCTTGCGGGCGCGTCCGGCTGCGTGTACGTGACGGGCATGACCACGCCCCCCACCGCGGCTTCGCCGCCTGTCCCGGCGCAGCCTGGCGGTATCGCCTTCCGGCTAGCCTGGTTCTACGGCGCGATCTTCTTTGTCTTTGGCGTCTATCTGCCGTTCTGGCCGGTGTGGCTGGCGGCGCAGGGGTTGAGCGATCCCGAGATCGGCCTGCTGATGGCGACCGGCCCGTGGATTGCCGTCCTGGCCAGTCCGCTGGCCGGGCGCCTGGCCGATCGGCTGGGCCGGCGCCGGCCCATCCTGATCGGGCTGTCGCTGTTGCTCGCGGCAGCCTATACGGCGATGTTCGGACTGCAGGGTTTCTGGGCGATCCTCGCCGCCATGTGCGTGGCCGGCCTGGCCCAATCGCCGCTCTCTCCGCTGACCGACAGCCTCACGCTGTTCGCCCAGGCGCGCGGCCTGGCTGACTATGGCCGGGTGCGGCTGTGGGGATCGTTCGCCTTCATCGTGGCATCGCTGGTTGTCAGCCGCCTGCTGTCGACCCTGCCCGAGGCGACAATCCTGTGGGTCATCGTGATCGGCGCCGTGGTCATGGTGCTGGTCTCGCTGGCAATTCCCGAAATCCGGCCGGACGGCCCACGGGCGGGACCCGGTCCTTTCGCCGCCCTTTTGGGCAATCGCGTGTTTCTGGTCTTCCTGGGCGTTGCCGTTGTTCTGATGGCGTCCCACGCCGTCTATTACGCCGTCGGTTCGCTGCATTGGCGCAGGGCCGGCGTCGATCCCACCGTCATCGGCCTGTTGTGGGCCGAAGGCGTGGTCGCCGAGATCGTGTTGTTCGCCTACGGCCGCCGGGCGCTGGCCCGGTTTTCGCCCGTCGGCCTGTTGATGGTGCGCGCGGTGGCGGGCCTGATCCGCTGGCCGGCGTTGGCGGCAACCACAGATGTTGGCTGGCTGGTGCTTTTTCAGGCGCTGCACGGCCTGACCTTCGGCGCTGCCCATCTGGGCGGTATGACCTTCATCGGCCGTGCCGTTCCCGAGGCCTATTCGGGCACCGCCCAGGGGCTCTACACCGCCATTGTGGCGGGCCTCGGCCTGGGCAGCATGCTGGCGGTTTCAGGCGCGCTGTATCATGCCGCGGGGGCCAACGCCTTTCTTGTAATGGCGCTGTTGTCCGGCGCGGGCCTGGCAGGCGCGCTGGTGCTGCATCGGATCTGGGACGGCGGAACCCTTGCCGTCAGCCGGCCGGCGTGACCGCTTCCGCGCCGAGGGGGTAGGCGGGCCGCCGGACGGACGTGACGTCGTTGCCTTCGATCCGCTTCACATGGGCGACCAGGTCGCCGGCGTCCCAGACGGACACCATCATGTCGGTGGCATTGGCGTGCACGATCCGGTCGGCCGAAACCATCATGCCCAAGTGGCCGGGCCAGAACATCAGGTCGCCCCGCCGGAGGTCGCCACGGGCGCCATCGAACGGCACGACGGGTTCGATCGACCGTTCCTGCATGTCGGTGTCCCGGGGCGCATCGATGCCGCAGCGCCGCAGGGCAAGCTGGGTGAGACCGGAGCAGTCCAGCCCCAGGCTGGTCTTGCCGCCCCACAGGTAGGGCACGCCCAGATAGCGCAGCGCCTCGACGACGGGATCGGCCGCGACGGCGTCGGGCGGCTCCAGATGGGCCGTGAAGACGAAGCCGCCGGTCGCGATCCGGCTGAACTTGTCCGCCTGGCCAACGACGCTGACCCCCGCCGTTTGTGGCAGGACATCGCGCGGCGGCGCCTTCAGGTCCGGCTCGGGAAACACGAAAGTGCGCAGGGCGGCGACCCGGTGCGTGACCGTTCGGACTTCCGTGCCGAGCGCGCTTTCCGGCGTGTAGCCCACATAGCCGTCGTCCCGGGACTGGACCCAGCCCCAGCCGTTCTTCCGTTCGAACACCAGGAGGGCCTCGCCGGCCAAGAGTTCCGTGTCCATCCGCGCGGACGGGTCCGGCGCCTTGCGAAGAGGGCTTGCGCCCGCGACGACCTGCGCCGGCGTGCCCTCTACCCAACTCTCCGCCTCGACCCGGCCGGTGGGCGTTGAGGCGCGGGTCAATGGCGGGTCCGGTGTCGGGCACGGGCGACCGTCCTCTTTCGCGTCGATCGGGTCTTGATAGAGCGGGCCGGGGCGCGCGACAAGCCCTCGCGGGGCGCGCCGGTCCGTGCTATCTGGCCCTGACAGTGAGGCAGGAGGCGTTAGCGTGGGGTTACCGGGGACGGACGGACGGCGGCGGATCTACCTGATGCGGCACGGCCACGTGTCCTATTCCGACGCACAGGGCCGGCCGATCAATCCGCAGAACGTGCCGCTGACCGACGAGGGGCGCGCCCAGGCCGCGGCGGCGCGCGACCTGCTGGCGGAGATCGCGTTCGACCGTGCGGTCTGCAGCGGTCTGCCGCGGGCGCGCGAGACGGCCGAGATCGTGCTGTCGCCGCATGACCTGGACCTGGAGGAGGATCCCGCCTTCTTGGAGTTGCGCGGCGCGCGGCTGTCGACGATCTCGCCGGAACGGCGCGAGGCGCTGTTCGTCTACGGGCTGGAACGGGCGCACGAGCCGGGCGCCCGGTTCGCGGAGGGGGACCTGTTCGTCGATTTCGAAGCGCGGATTGCCGCAGGCCTTGATGCCTGGCTGGCGCTGCCGGGCTGGACGCGGCTGCTGCTGGTGGCCCACGATGCGGTCAACCGGATGGTCCTGTCGATTGTCAGCGGTGCCGGCCTTGCGGGCCTCGGCGCGTTCGAACAGGACTTCGGCTGCATCAACGTGATCGACGTCGACATTGTCGATGGCCGAGCCATCCGCCGCCTGATCAAGGCGATCAACATGACGCCCTATAACCCGGCCAAGCACGGCAACTACCGCACCAGTTTCGAGCAGGTGTTCCATGCCCTGGGGATTGGCGTGCGGGAGGAAGGGTAGGGCGTCTGGCTGCCACGTGCTTCGAGACGCAGCGCTGCGCGCCGCTCCTCGAGCCATGAGGGGTGGCGTGTGGGCAAACAGTTCCCCTCATGGTGAGCAACCATTAGGCGCGCGCCGGCGCGCCGTCTCGAATGTATGGTCCGCCCCCTGTTTGCAAGTTTGATTTTAGGATGGCTCGATGCAGTCTGCGTGAATGTATCCGGCCTCTGTGTTGGGCATCGTTGCCCTGGGCCCTGATGGGAGGACGCACATTCCGATCCTTCAAACCATCGCGACCTGCATTGGCCTTTCGAGACGTCAGGTTTTTCGGAATGCCGTTGGACT